>Ga0163225_100009_pt1 | contig 60706 bp, 51 predicted proteins | sample MSEWel2016_04_06_2_FD_113145 | JGI IMG/M metagenome (GOLD analysis project Ga0163225, IMG submission 113145) | Subsurface microbial communities from deep shales in West Virginia, USA - MSEEL Well Study Marcellus 5H_2016_04_06 ... | reverse complement strand
TTGACCTCGATTGCCACGTATTGCAGTTCAATGAACAATCAGGCATTCAGCCACTTTATCTCTCAATCTCCATGGGATCATAGGGACCTTACTACCTGGATCACGGAGAGGGGATGGCGAACCATCGGGAAAAAGGGGGCCCTGGTGATCGATGAGTGCGGGAATCCGAAAGCAGGAAAGCACTCGGTTGGTGTCAATCGCCAATATTGTGGGAATATGGGAAAAGTCGATAACTGTCAGGTCGGCGTTTTTATGGCCTATACCAAAGGCGATCGTCGATTGTTACTGAACTATCGGCTGTATCTGCCAGCCGAGTGGATCGATGATCCTTTTCGATGTGATGCGGCAGGAATCCCAAAAGACTACCAGGTATTCAAGACGAAAGCCGAGCTTGCATACGAAATGATCGGTGAAGCGAAGAGGGCAAAGATTCCGTTTACTCATATTGCCATGGATGGATTCTATGGCAACCATCCCTGGCTGCTGACACGTTTGGAGAAGGAGAATCTGATCTATGTTGCCGATGTTGGTTCTGATACACGAGTGTATTGTGAAGCTCCTGAGTACCAGATACCCCAGAGAAAGGGTACAAGGGGAAGACTACCAGTCCACACACAAGTGGTGAATACTCAATCCATTCGTGTGGACTCCATTGCGAAAAACATTGACAAATGGAGAACGATACGAATTCGGGAATCAATGGACGGTTTCCTTGAAGTCAAGTTTTGTGCCCTCAGAGTATGGAGGATCGATAAGGATGTATCCCAACCCATCCCCGTCTGGCTCCTGATTCGAAAGGAGCTGGATGATTCAGATGTCAAATACTCGTTCTGCAATGCGCCCGAGAACACCACATGGTCACGTCTTGCACATATGCAGAGTCAACGGTTCTGGATCGAGCGTTCGTTCCAGGATGCAAATCAACTCGCCGGGATGAATGAGTATCAGGTGAGAAGCTGGAATGCGTGGCACCATCACATGGCACTGGTTCTCCTGGCAATGCTCTGGATCACTCAGGAGCTTATACGGACTAGATCGGTGAGAAAGAGGCTCACTCTGCACGATATCGTGAGGATCATCAAGTTTCTTATTCCGTTGAAAGTGCAGGATGCACTGAATGTTGCCAAGACTATTCTGATGAACGAAAAGAACAGGAGGAACTCGCGTAAATGTAAAATGAAGAAGAAAAAACGGACTTTAACCTGAGAATGGCATTGGAGCCAGGATTGTGTGTGTCAACATATAATGTTAGCTCCGGGCTCCGATCTATTGTAGGTTTTTGGAGCGGATAGCCTTTTCGAGAGGGTGGCATTGAGGGGGTTTAACCACTCTGTGGGGAAATGAAAGCTCATTCAAACAATCACATTGCTTGTCTCTGATTCATAGGGTGATTTCAAGGGGTGGGGATAGGATTATGCTGGGCTAATGTGACATTGTAGAGTTAATGGAAAAATCATATGTTTGGCGTTTTTTGAGATTTAGATCAATTGAGAAACCCTTATAAATGTTCGTAACTAAAAGAACATTCGCAATAATACGAATGAGTTGATACCTATGAAAGCAAAAGCCGAGAAGATTGCAGAGGGCCTCTACTGGGTAGGCACCCTTGACTGGGATATCCGATCATACCATGGGTATACCCTTAATGGAACATCATACAATGCATACCTGATCTTCGGTGAGAAGACGGTGCTGATTGACAATGTCTATCCGGGACAGTCTGCACAGATGTGGGGACGGATCAGAGACGCATGTGCTGCAGAAGGAAGACCGGAAACAATAGACATTATCATCCAGAATCATGCTGAAAAAGATCACTCCGGGGCACTTCCCGAAATTCACAGGAGGTTCCCAGATGCACCAATTTACTGTACCGAGGTGTGTAAAAAAGGACTTGTGCGCCACTACGGCACCCTTGAGGATGCAGAATTCCGGTATGTGAAGACGGGGGATACACTCGATATCGGGGGAAAGACACTGGCATTTGTACAGGCTCCTCTCCTGCACTGGCCTGACTCAATGTTCACGCTCTATGCAGAAGAAGGAATACTCTTCCCAAATGATGCCTTCGGCCAGCACCTCTGTTTCACCGGCAGGTACGATACTGACATTCCGGAGACGATCCTCATGGATGCAACACAGAAGTTCTATGCCAACCTGATCGTACCCCTGACACCCCTCTTCCTGAAAAAAGCAAAGGAACTGACAGATCTTGATCTCCTCTCCAGGGTAAAGATGATAGCACCCTCACACGGCCAGATATGGACCGATCCATCGCGGGTGATCAATGCATATATCGGATGGGCAACCGGGAGCTCAATGAAGAAGAAGGTAACAATCATCTATGATACGATGCATGGCTCAACACAGAAACTCGCACATGCCCTTGCAGAAGGCTGTATGGCAGGTGGAGCTGATGTAAAGATCTTTAACCTTCATGAAGATGAGCGATCCGAGATCGTGAAGCATATTCTTGAGTCAAAGGCGATCATGGTCGGTGTTCCCACAATCAATGATATACCATATCCAAGTATTGGGGATCTCCTCTACTACCTCAAAGGACTCAGATTCGACAGAACCGGGGAACGGTATGCCCTCACCTTCGGATCCATGGGAGGGCGTGGTGGAGCTCCGGCATTCGTCGCTGAGGAACTAAAGACCGCCGGATTTACCCAAACCGGATCCTTTGAGATCCAGTTCGTGCCTGATGAAAGCGAACTGGATTCTGCATATGAAGCAGGACTCACAATGGCAAAGAAGATCTCTTCTGAATAGATCAAAGACACCATTCCTTTTTTTGCCACCACACCAGCCATCTCATCATCCGGAGAAAATGCGGATGAAGATTTCGCCATCTTCAAGTAACTTCACGTCAACCATACCGCCATGCGGATCCTGCTTGTAACCGGCACCCAGACAGAAGCGATTGTCAGGGAAGCTGCCGAAGAATCCGGCCATGACTGTGATATCGCAGTTATCGGTGAGGTGGCATCGTTCATTTCACCAAAGCACCTCACTGAACTGATCCAAAAAGACCGCTATGACTTTGTCATCGTCTCCGGGATGTGTACCGCAGACTTCTCATCTGTCGAAAAGGAGACAGGAGTCTTTGTATTCCGTGGCCCCCGCCACGCAGCAGATCTCGCTATGATCCTTCCCGGTGTCGGCCAGATCCAGCTCTCCCGGACTATTCCCGCAGATGACCTTATTGTGGCGATGAAGCGCGATAGGGCACTTCAAATACTGGAAGGGAAAGAAGCTGCTGTCGATCCGGAGTTCTATATCAGGGGGGTGAAAATCGGCGGCGGGAGCAGGATGAAGGTGGTTGCCGAGATCATGGATGCGCACCGTCATCCGGATATACGATCAGCAGTCCTCCACTTCTTCTCTTCAGGAGCAGATATCGTCGATCTCGGTTTTGGATTCGATGCCACACCGGAGGATGTAACTGCCACCTTTTCTCTTCTGGAAGGAATTGAGAGACCACTTGCAGCAGACACCCAGGATCCCGGGCTGATCAGAGCAGCACTTGAGAGAGCTGATCTGATCCTCTCGCTCCAGGAAGAGAATATTCCTTTGATTGGATCTGCGATCGCAGAGGCGGGTAGTGCTGCAGTGGTGGTTCCCGGAGAAGCAGGGCTTGCTGCAAACTGTACAGCTGCCAAAGCCTGCGGAATTGAGTGCATAATTGCAGATCCCCTCCTCCCTCCTGCCGGTTCGGGACTGGTGAGGGCACTTGCACAAATGGCAGAAACCAAAACATCCTATCCACTTTTTTTTGGCGCAGGAAACGTAGTAGAACTCCTTGATGCCGACTCTCCAGGTGCCAATGCCCTTCTTGCGGCTATGGCAACCGAGATCGGAGCAGCACTGATCTTCACCAGCGAACATTCGAATAAAACGCTTGGGTCAGTTACAGAGATGAGAAGAGCGACGATGATGATGACATTGATGGAAGGCCGGCCATATCCAAAAGATCTCGGTCTTGACCTCTTCGTGATTAAAGAGAAACGTCGCCGACAGGAACCACCTGTACTGTACGAAACGGTACATGAGGCCGGGACATCAGAAAAAGCACTCAATTATGACCCATGCGGAAACTTCAGGATTGGAATTGAAGGAAAGGAGATCATTGCAGAAAGAAGTGGTATTGCAATAAAGTCAGAGGACTGGAATTCAATCTTTTCAATGATCGAGGAGAAAGGATGGGTATCGCTCCTCGATCACGCTGCATATCTGGGCAAGGAACTCTATAAAGCAGAACTCGCCATCCGTTTCAACAGAAGCTTTGAACAGGATGGCGACTTCTGATCGGGGCGTGGTATTTCAGAAGATACCAAACCAGACAATGAATGAACTGACCACCATGATGACAAGAATGATAATGAGGGCCTTATAGAAGCATCCGCTACAGATGCGAGCAATACCGCCTTCATGGCGCTTTTGGCACAGCCTGCAGGGCTGGCCGTACTGTATATCGGGATGATCTTTCTCATAGAGGGCGCGGATCTTCTTTTCCAGATGGGGTGAGTTGTGAATATGATGCCATTCCTCTTCAGAGAGTCCGATGAAAAGGTCACAGGTACTGCACTTGATCCAGATCTCATTATCCGAAGGCTGCTCGACAATCACTGTTTGTTCACCACATTCCGGACAATGCAGATGGTTGAAATCCATGGAGACAAGAAGGAAGATTAACCATATAAAGGTGTGGATCTCTCAATGATTCTCTATCCGGACATGTGGAAGAATCAACATTTCACTCATCATAATAACGATTCTTTATTTTCTCTGACGTAGAGTCTGAATACGAACGGGGATGAGGAAAGAAGATGCTTAAAGAAAAATATCTGCAGAAGATGCGTGTTCAGCCTGGGATGAAACTCACGCTCGCAGACTTTTACACGGGATGGGATCAGAACAAGTCACTCCGGGAGGAAGGGAAAGATGCGGTGAAACAACGGGCTGCCACAATATTTGAAGATAACAGGGCAGCGCTTGCAGAAGCGCAGGAACTTCTCTGGGCAGATAAACGATACTCAATCCTGGTGATTCTCCAGGGAATGGATACCGCAGGAAAAGACGGAACAATCAAGCATGTGATGTCGGGTGTGAACCCACAGGGCTGCCAGGTAACAAGTTTCGGCGTGCCGACGAAGGATGATCTCGACCATACCTTTCTCTGGCGTTTCTGGAAAGCCATGCCCCGTCGGGGGGAGATTGGAATCTTTAACCGTTCTTATTATGAGGATGTGCTCGTCCCCAAAGTTCATCCGAGCATACTGGAGAGCCAGCAGTTGCCTCCGGGATATGGATCTGATGCATTCTGGGAGACACGATATGAAGATATCAGGGCATTTGAACGGCACCATCATGAAAACGGCACAATTATACTGAAATTCTTCCTCAATATCTCAAAGACAGAACAGAAAGAACGACTGCTTTCCAGGCTGAAGATAGAGAGGAAACAGTGGAAATTCTCCCTCTCTGATCTGACAGAACGACAGTACTGGAGCCATTATCAGGCAGCATATGAAGATGCAATGTTCCAGACAAGTACAGAATATGCACCGTGGTACATAATCCCGGCAGATTACAAATGGGTTGCAAGAACACTGGTTGCAGACATTATCGTCAGTACCATCAGCAGCCTTGACCTCAGGTACCCCATGGTATCAGAAGAGCGGGTAAAAGAGCTTGAAGCAGCATTGATCCAGCTTCAAAACGAATAAAAACCATACCAATCCCGGAATGAGGAGAGTAGCAGATACCAATGAAGTATAAAGCCATACAAAAATATATATGGTCGGTTATTGAACCAGCAGATAAAGGAAGCCGTGAGAGTTATGTCTTTGGAATCTTCATTACAGGCGTAATTCTCCTCAATATCACTGCAATGATTCTCTCGAGTATCCGGGAGATTCAAATCAATTATCCGATCATATGGACCATCCTTCTTCTGATCTCCGGATCGACACTCATTATATTTATTATCGAATATCTTCTCAGACTCTGGACATGTACAGCAGATCAGGACTATGCAAAACCAATCATTGGAAGACTTAAATGGGCGAAAACACCCTTTGCCCTCATCGATCTGCTGGTAATACTTCCCTATATTCTCCTGCCATTTACCGGTATTAACCTCACCGGGCTTGTGATCCTGAGGGTATTTCGGCTCTTTAAACTGGTACGCTATTCTGATTCGATCAACCTCATCATCAGGGTGGTCAAAGGGGAAAAGAATACACTCCTTACCACGTACCTTGTCCTCTTCATCGTCCTGATCGCCGCTGCCACACTTATGTATGAGGTTGAATTCCCTGCACAGCCTGAAGCGTTCTCGAATATCCCGGCGGCGATGTGGTGGGGTGTCATTACCCTTACGACAACAGGATATGGTGATATCGTCCCGATCACGCCACTTGGAAAGATGCTTGGAACCGTAATTGCACTCATCGGAATAGCCATCTTCGCACTTCCCGCAGGCATACTTGCTTCAGGTTTCTCAAAAGCTCTTGAAAAAGAGAACCACGAGGATCAGGAGTACCTCTGCCCACATTGCAAACAAGAGATAAAAGGCCGCGATCTCTGGAAAAAGTGATGATCCGGAATTTCTGATATGATGTGTTGGGAAATTTATTCGATTTTTTGCCGGCAGCGCTTTATCTCCTCCATATACACCTGCTCTGGCTGTATATCATAGGCTTTTTCAAATGAACGGAGCCCCTCCTCGAATCGTTCAAGCGCAACAAGAGCCCTTCCCATTGCATACCAGAGCCGGTGGCGATCAGGTGCCGCATCCAGTGCATGTTCAAGGGAAGAGAGCGCCTCTTCGTTTCTGCCCAGTCGTAGGAGGGCATTGGCATGTGACTGCCATGCAGTATGAAATCCTCGATCCACCCGTAAAGCTTCCTCACTGGATTCCAAAGCCTCATCAAATCTGCCAAGCTGGTGGAGCAGAACAGCACGGGCATTCCACACCTGTGCAGATGCCGGATGAATCGCAATGGATCGATCAATTGAGAAGACTGCATCTTCAAACCTGCCAAGACTGCCGAGAATGGTACCCCGGATATACCATGCACCCCCATCCTCGGGTATAAGATCAAGAGCCCTGTCGATGGATCTCAATGCTTCATGGTATTTCAGAAGGCGATGAAGTACTGTCCCGCGGAGCACCCAGGCATCTGCATACCCCTCATCCAGAGCAAGTGCCTTATCTGATGAAGAAAGTGCAGTCGGAAACCTGCCAAGCCTCCCGTGGATAACACCCCGAAGGTACCATACCCTGGGATCATCCTTCAGCCCTGAGAGAGCCCGCTCAATTGAGAAGGATGCATCCACATATCGCCCCATCTTTACAAGCAGGCGGGTATGCCCATACCACCCATCAGGATCTTCAGGATGCTCCTCAAGCCAACGGGTACAGTACCGGAGTGCCTCATCATAGCGTTCAACATGGTAGAGAGCTGAGGCATATCGACGAAAGAGCTCGGGATCGCGTAAATTTTGATGTATTGCCTTCTCATAACAGGATACCGCCTCCGTGTATCTTCCAAGATATGAAAGTGCGGTACCAAACTGTTTGATAAGCGCAGGATCATCCTGGGAGAAGTGAAGTGCCTGTCTGAATGCTGATAATGCTTCATCATACCTGCCCAGACGGCAGAGGAGATCCCCCATTTCTCTCCACCCCTCGGGTTTCCCTGTTGAAACAGCCCTGTCATATGCTGAGAGGGCAGCCTCAGGATGATCAGCCGCTGCCAGAAGATCTGCATAGAGGAGGCGGATTTCAGAATCGTCAGGTACCTCCCCGATCAGCTGATGAAGCAGATCAAGTGCGTCTTCTTCTCTTCCAACTGCAATAAGGGAAGTGGAGAGAGCCTGGAGAACAGCTGTCCTGTGAGAGGGATCTTCAGTTGGAGGAGAGAGAAGGAGGATTGCATCATCATGTCTGCCAAGGCGGGAGAGAAGAATACCCCGCTCTATCGTAGTCTCATCTGGGATATGCTCATAGGCGAGGAGGGCCTCTTCAGGACGATCAAGCTGCTCAAGTACCGACCCATACAGATACCATATATCCGGATCAGGGGGGTTTTCTGAAACCAGTCCGGAGATGATTTCATATGCCTCAGGAAAACGATTGAGGGCAATGTGGGATCGGACCATTCCCAGTAGTGATTCAGTATCGGAGGGGTCCTGATGAAGTGTTTCTTCAAAGGAGAGTACTGCTTCTTCATGACGGCCAAGCGATTGGAGGATCGCACTCCGTTTTCGAAGAATAGAGGGGGCAGGATCACCGGCCCCGACCAGCTGGTCATAGAGGCCAAGTGCCTCACTGCCCCTCTCAAGGAGGATAAGCATATCGGCAGCCTTCCCAAGCAGGATTAGGTCATCGGGGTGTGCCTGAAGGGCACGCTGGTATAGATCATAGGCTTCATTTGCCCTGTCAACGTTGAATAGTGCATCAGCATAGAGTTCCAGAAGAGAGATATCATCCGGAGCAAGCGGCAATGCCTGCTTATATGCATCAACTGCATCCTGAAATCGACCGGAACGGGACCGGCAGTCACCAATCTTTTTCCAGATAACCGGGTCTCCATCGGGGACATTGGCAGATGAAGCCAGGTATTCCTTTTCTGCTTCATCAAATCTGCCTGTCCGGAAGAGGGAATCTGCATAGGGCAGGTGCAGATCCGGCGAAAGTGTATCGAGCAGATCAAAAGCAGAGACTGCCTCCTCATAACAGCCAAGATGAGAGAGCAGACGGGCTCGTTCGCTCATCAAACCGGGATCATCAGGACTGATTTCAAGCCCACGATCAAAAGTGGAGAGTGCATCCTCCTCGCGTCCAAGATGGGAAAGAACGATACCGCACCTGCAGAAGAGAGTGGGATCACGAGGCGTCAGTTGAAGTGCCTGCTGAAATGCTGCTTCTGCTTCATCAAAACGACCGAGCTGACAGAGGAGATCCCCCATCTCTCTCCATCCATCCAGTGTATCAGGTGAAACCACCCTCCGATAGGCAGCGAGAGCATCCTCAGGATGACCGGCTACTGCCAAAAGATCAGCATAGAGGAGAAGAATCCCGGTATCGTCTGGCATTTCATCGATCTGCTGTCTGACAATAGCAAGAGCCTCATCCTCCATTCCAATTGCTATTGAGGATTTTGAGAAGGCTTTATACGCTGCCGGATGGGAGGAGAGCCTGTCAGGGGTGGAGGAGAGGAGAGAGAATGCCTCATCATAGCGATCCGATTCAGAGAGCAGGACACCCCGCTGGATAGTGGTCTCTTCAGGTATATGCTCATAGGCAAGAAGCGCCTCCTCAGGACGATGAAGCAGTTCAAGGACAGTACCCAGCATCTGCCAGACCTTCGGATCGCCCGGAATCCCGGAAACAAGCTTTGAGAGGAGTCCATGAGCCTCTTCAAAACGCGAGAGGGCAATCAGGCAGCGTGCACTTCCAAGCATGGAGGCAGTATCGGAGGGATCCTGACGGAGCGCTTCTTCAAAGGACGTGAGAGCTTCATCATACCGCTCAAGCTGTACGAGAAGATCACCTTTTCTCCTCCAGAGTGGGCCATCCGCTGCTCCCCCGGTAAGCCGGTCATAGAGAGCGAGGGCTTCTGCCTCCCTGTTCAGAAGGGCAAGAGTATCGGCAGCTTTTAAGAGGAGAGTGGGATCATTCGGGGATGTGAGAAGTGCACGCTCGAATACAGCATAGGCCTCATCTCTTCTCAAAACCTTAAGGAGTGCATCCCCGTATGATTCAAGCAAGCCTGAATCTTCAGGTGAAAAGTGAATGGCTCTCTCATACGCAGAGATTGCCTCCTTATACCTGCTCATGGAGAACCGGCAGTCACCGATCTTTTTCCAGATCGCAGCATCGTTATCCTTACTGTTAAGAGAGGCAAGGAATACCTCTTCTGCACGATCATATCTGCCTGTCCGGAAGAGCGCATCGGCATGGAGCAGACGTTGATCCGGTGCAAGGGTATCGAGCTGATCGAATGTTTCCAGCGCCTCCTCATATCGCTCAAGAAGCGTGAGCAGACAGGCACGCTCCCCGATCAGATCGGAATCATCAGGAGTGAGTGACAATGCACGATCAAGATAGCCGAGTGCCTCATCATACCGTTTCAGGCGGGAGAGGATCATCCCGCACTGAAAGAGCAAAACGGCATTTTCCGGATCAAGCGCGATCGAATGCTCATATGATTCGACTGCATCTTCAGCACGGTTCAGTTGAAGAAGAGCTGAGGCATGATCGGACCAGACTGATGGCTGATCCGGATTCAGATTGAGGGATTGATCAAATGAGGTGAGGGCGTCCTCATAACGCCTAAGCGAGAGGAGGGCATGGCCTTGATCACGCCAGACAGACGAGTCGCCCTCATCCGGAGAGAGAAAATGATCGAACGAGGAGACAGCCTCTTCATAACGGCCAAGTGAAAAGAGAGCACGGCCATAATCACGCCAGACAGATGAGTCGCTCTCATCCAGAGAGAGAGAACGATCAAACGAGGAGACAGCCTCTTCATAACGGCCAAGTGAAAAGAGAACACGGCCATGATCACGCCAGACAGATGAGTCGCTCTCATCCAGAGAGAGAAAACGATCGAACAAGGAGACAGCCTCTTCATAACGGCCAAGTGAAAGGAGAGAAGAACCCCGAATCTGCCAGTATAGTGGATCATTCAACTCATCTCCATTGATTCTGTCAAGTACAGAGAGAGATTCTTCATATCTGCAAAGCCGGTGAAGGAGCGCTCCGTACCTGATAAGTCCCCTGACATTACCCGGATCAATCTTCAGTAATTCATCAAGGGATTGAATTGCACCTTCATTCTGGTGGAGTGCCATCTGGGCACAGGACCGGTTCAGCCAGACATCCGGATCGGTGATACCTGCTTCGATGATCTCATCATAAGCAATAAGGGCTTCCCGGTATCGTTTGAGGTGGATGAGAAGGGGAGCAAGCCGCAGACGCGCTGTAGAATCCTCCGGGCGAAGAGCAAGAACCCGTTCATATGAAGAGAAAGCCTCATCATAACGGCCAAGGGCCTCAAGAGCGGATCCATGGTAGAGCAGGACAGTCGTACTATCAGGATGAGTATCCAGTATCTTCTCAAAAGACTGCAGAGCCTCTTCATACCGCTCTGATTCCATGAGCAGCTTTCCCTTGCCGAGATTTGCTTTCAGATCGGATGGATTGAGTGAGAGCGTCTGCTCAAGAGACACAAGCGATCCATCGGTGTGGCCAAGATGATTGAGTGCCAGTGCACGAAGTGACCATACGTCGGGATCATCCTCACGAATGGCAATTGCATGATCCAGAAAGGTAAGAGCATCCTGGTGCCTGCCGAGGGCAAGGGCAGCTGATCCGCTGTTCACCCATGCTTCATAATAATCCGGCCGGTCTTGCAGAACCTTCGCATATGCATCAAGTGCTTCATCATTACGTCCCTGAATCTGGAGAAGTGTCGCCTTTGAAAACCAGGATTCTATATCATGTGGGTTCCGTCTGAGTGCAGTATCAAGTGACTGGAGAGCTTCTTCATATCTGCCCAGATTCCAGAGACATATTCCATGTCTTCTCCAGACATTTCCGATTTCAGGATGCAGGGTATCAGCAGACTCTTCATCCCCCTCCTGAGGAAAGAACTGGAGTGCCTGTTCATAACTTTCGATCGCGTCATCATATTGCCAGAGTTTATCAAGTGCTATCCCACGGAGAAACCAGGCAATTGGATCTTTTTGGTTAATGGTGATTGCTCTCTCATATGAGACAATCGCCTCATTAAAAAGCGAAAGGCGGCATTGAATGGCACCTTTCATGCACCAGATCTCAGAAACACTGAACGCTGAATCAGATACATCATCTTTGTTCAGGCTGAGTGCCTCGTCAAATGAGTGTAAGGCATCATCGAAACGTGAGAGCCGGTAGAGACAGACACCCTGTAAAAAAAGGGCTTTTCCTGAGGCAGGATCAATTCCAAGGGCACGACTAAAGAGCGTGAGTGCCTCTTCATAGTGTTTTTCTGAAAGGAGATATTCCCCCATCGAGATAAGATCCGGGAGATCATCGGTATGGCTGGACCGGTTCAGAATCCCAATGGCCCGTTCGGTTTTTCCAAGTCCGAGAAGGGCAAAGGCATATCTTCGTCTGGTATCACGGTCGCCTGATTTAAGTTCAAGTGCTTTTTCAAATGAATCTGCTGCATCATGAAATTCATGCAAAGAGAGTGAAGCGATCCCTTTCCCCTTCCATGCGAGAAAATTATCAGGATGTATCTGGAGTGCGTTTGAAAAAGACCGTATAGCACCCCGGAGATACCAGACACCCGTATCATCGGGATAACCCTGCTTCATTCCCCGGGTATCTTCACCCTGTTCAGATCGGGATAACCGGCAGAGGATCATTCCCCTCAGACACCAGATACCTGCGTCACCCGTATCAATAGCGATCAGCCTGTCAACAAGATCGAGGGCTTCAGAATACCGCCCTACAGACAGGAGATCCTCTGCAAGCTTCATAAGATCAGGTAGTGCATCCAGGTGAAATGTCAGATTCAGCACTCTGATAGCATCATCTGTTCTTCCAATAACAAGGAGCGCAGATGCATACGCCCGGCGAACCTCCGGATCATCAGCAACAATTGCAAGGGCTTCCTTATAGGAGGATATGGCATCCGGGTAATTTTTCATCCGGAGATACCCATCCCCTTTTCCTTTCCAGGCCTCATAGTAGCCTGAATCTATTGCAAGGGCTTTATCAAATTCATGGATTGCATCGGCCACGTCACCTCTGGCTAAGAGAGATGTGCCATCTCGGACATACGCGTCTGCCTCTTCCTGTTTATTCGGTTCAGGCTCCCTTTTCCAGATTTCCATTGTACCTCAGTCCGGAGATACCGCATTCTTCTTCTGTTCCCTTCATCAATATTGGTTTTTTCAATGAGATTAGTATGTTGATGCTCTCTTCCATATAGAGGATGCAGGAAGATTATAAATAGAAGACGACGAACGCTACAAACCGAAATATAATACCATATCATAAAACCTTTGTGGGGTTTTTCACGCAAGTTTTATATAGAAAAATGAAGAGGATTACATTGTAGGTGTATCTATGTCTATAAGCACATTTGCATCAGGATCCTTCGCATATGCACAGGAGGCAGTGTGGGGGAAATGGAAGCAGTGGATACTGCTTGTGGTAGCGTACCTGATCTCAACATTTACCCTCTTCTTAATACCCGTCTTCAATGGGTATATCGTTTCAATTCTCTCAGGGGAAAAACCTGCACCTGAGGTTGAAAACTGGGGTAAACTCTTTGTTGATGGGTGGAAACTGAACATCGTAGCTCTGATTTACATGATCCCGGTGATCATTGTCCTGATCGTCTTTGGTGCTGCAACCCTTCCATTTATGCTTGTCGGAGCAGAAATGGGCGATATGACCGGAGTTGTACCGGATCAGGCGATCATCGGCGCCATTGGAGAACTCATGGCAGGTTTACTGGTCGCATTTGTCATCGGGATCATCATCTCCCTGATTGCCTATACAGGAGTGGTGAGGTTTGCCAAAACAGGAAGTATCAGCGAAGCATTCAATTTCGGAGCCATATTCGAACATATCGGAAAGATCGGCTGGCTTGATTACATCTTTTCCGTCATCGCCCTCTGGGTGATCATCTGCGTCTTCGCATTCATCATCGGCATTCTGAGTGCAATTCCAGTCATCGGCTGGCTCATCAGCCTCTTCCTCGGACCACCGCTCTCCATCTTCACCTGGAGATATGTTACAATGCTGTACGAGAGTGTTCCGGCATAACTCTCTTCCCCTCTTCTTTTGAAATGGATATCCGGAATTTTGTCAGACATCTGAGGAGAGAGCTTTTCGCTCTTCACCCCAAATAGTCAGATATGCACTTCAACTTCTCAGGCAGATATAAAACCACCCCGAAATCCTTTCTGGATGAGCTGTTCAGGGTCTCCCGAGATCCATCCATCATCTCATTTGCTGGTGGGCTGCCTGATACAGATTTAATCGATCTTGATGGGATCAGGGAGGCTGCCTTTACTGTTTTCGAGGAAAAAGGACGGGCAGCCCTCCAATATACAACCACCGACGGGTATCTCCCTCTCCGGGAGTATATTGCAGAGCGCTATCAAAAACGACTTGGAATTCCTGCCAGCCCGGATGAGATTCAGATAGTAAACGGCTCCCAGCAGTGTCTTGATATCATGGGAAAGATCTTCATCTCAGGAGGGACGCATATAGGTATGGAATCACCCGGGTATCTTGGTGCAATCGATTCTTTCTCCCTGTATGAACCGGTGATCCATACCGTCCCCTTAAACGAAGGCGGTCCTGATCCCGACTCTTTTCAGGAGGTGATCAAAACCCATCCACTCTCCTTCTTCTATGGGATTCCAAACTCCCAGAACCCCTCTGGAAGAAGTTATTCTGAAGATCGGAGAAAAGAGCTGGCAGAGATACTGAGTGGTTCAGATTGTGCCTTTTTTGAGGACGATGCATTTGGGGAGCTCTTCTTTGATGGGAAACCCCGCCTTCCGATGAAGCACTATCTCCCGGATCAGACGATACTTTCGGGATCATTCTCAAAGATCATTGCACCGGGACTTCGGATCGGGTGGATCTATGCACCAGCTCCGGTTCTTGAACGATTCAATCATGCAAAACAGGCCGCAGATCTCCATTCCAATCTCCTGTCCCAGATGATTCTTCACCAGTACCTTCGGAGAAACGATCTGGATCACCATATCAGACAGATAACCCATGTATATAAGGAGAAATGCAGGCATATCTGCGAGCATCTCGATAGCCTTGGACTTGCCCATACTGAACCTGAAGGGGGCATGTTTCTGATGGCAACACTTCCGGAAGGATGCTCCTCAATGAGGCTCTTTTCAGAAGGTATTCAGGCAGGCGTTGCCATCCTTCCGGGAGTGCCATTTTATCCTGAAGGTGGTGGAGAAGACACCATCAGGATCAACTTCTCAAGCCCCTCTCATGAAGAGATCGATTTCGGCATGGAACGACTTGGAAAAGCGCTTGGGAATCTCTAAAAGAGCATCTTCACAGGTAAAACTCACGGGAGATACCGCCTGATTCCGGCGGACTGGAAAAGGATGAGCGCTGATACCCCAAGCACCACCAGAAATATCACGGTGAATGCCTCTTCCGGGGCATAGATCGTCAGGGCGGCTCCTGCAACAATCGGGCCCAGTGCTCCTCCGATACTCTGGACGGTATGCAGAAATGCACTCGCTGTAGCAGTATTTCCCGGTGGTGCCGAGGCAACTGCGATCATGTTATCAATTGTGAGCAGAATTGACATGCCTGCTGAGAAGATCATCCAGATGCAGATGATGAGGAGAGGTGTTGTAGGGAAAAAGAAGAAGATCCCACATCCGATGAGCAGAAATACCGATCCGAGAATGAAGGGAAGAACAACTCCTTTTTTCGCAACCATATATCCGGCAAGAGGGCCTGAGATCATATCTGTCAGCGATCCCGGCATCATGAGAATCCCCACATATATTGCAGAGAGGGCGAGTCCGGCAGGAGATGAGATCAGGTAGGGCATCAGCTGAAGCAGAATGAAGAATGAGAAGACAACAAGGAAGGCATTGAGTGTGATAGCCGGGAATGGGGCTTCACGTATCATTCCCAGATCAAGGAGCGGGGATATCGTCTTCTTCTCATGCCTGAGAAAGAGCGAGAGGGAGATGAGTGATATGAGCGTTGAAATCCAGACGAGGAGAGAGGTGATACCAACAAGTCCAAGCCACGTTATCGCAAGCATCCCTGAGAGGATTGAAAGGGCAAAGAGCACCATACCAATATGATCGATCGCTGCTTTCTTCCGCTCGCCATGATCAGGAATGATGAACCATGCCGAGATGATCAGAAGCAGAACAATCGGCATCATCACCTGAAAACAGGCACGCCATCCGATATGCTCGATAATAAACGCCCCGGACATGATACCGACAAAGCTCCCCGCCCCATAGGTTGCGGCGAGAACGCCGATTGCAGTTGACACCCATTCCACCGGCGTCTCTTCTGCAACGAGTGCATATGCAAGCGGTGCAACCGCAAGCCCGAGTCCCTGAAGCATACGGGAGAAGAGGAGGGTTGACATATCAGGTGCATATCCGGCAAGAGCGATACCTGCACCATAGACGATCAGGCACGCAAGGACAATCCGACGCTTACCGAGTATATCACCAAGAGATCCGATGGCAAGGAGGAGTACAGCACCTACAAGCATTACAGCAGGGAGTATCCAGGCGATGATCACAGAAGAAACGCCAAACTCATCTTCAATCCCCGGAAACGCAGCGATGATCATCGCTTCTGTTGCCATCACTGTTACAATGACGAAACCAAGGAGGATTAAAAGACGATGATAGCGTTTCAGCCTGAACATGAGAGTGATCATATCTACCCGGAAAACCATGAATCTATATGGATCATCAGTCTCCCGTATCACACCGCGATGCCTGGAACACAGAGTACCGGGTACGGGGGAAACTCTATGGCGGAGCGCCGTTTCCACTCCCGAATCTTTCAGAAGGGAGCCAGGTACTTGATATCGGGTGCGGCAATGGAAAACACCTTCATCCAATGGAGGCGCGTGGATGGAAGGTTGTCGGAATCGATCATGCAGAAGAGGCAATCCGTCTCTGTAAGGATACATCTCATCTGTTAATTGGAGATGCATGCAGACTTCCCTTCAAAGACCGTTCATTTCATGCCATCATCGGGATTCATATCCTCGGGCACCTCACCGGACAGGTGCGTCACCTCCTGATAGATGAAGCATTTCGAACCCTGCAAGCCGGAGGAATATTTCAATGCACGGTCTTTTCCAGAAGGGATATGAGATGCGGAAAAGGAGAAGAGATACTTCCGTTTACATACCAGAGGCGGGGGATCATCACCCGGTATTTCACAGAAGAAGAGGTTGCAGAGATGAAGGGGCCGTTTCAGGAGGCAATAACCTCACTCGAGAGCCATCAGGTTCGTCTCTCCGGGGAGTGGTACACCCGGGAGCATATCATATGCACATTCAGGAAATTGTAAAAAATGATGCATAAACACCTGAATTAATTGAATATGTATCTCTGATCCACATCCAGTATCCTTAGATAAGGATGGATGAACAGGGGAGGCGCTTGCCCGGCTCATCTCAAAGACAGACACACGGCTTGCCGGAACCACTGATACACTCCGCCTCCTTGCAGGGATAGCCGATCTGGCATCCGGTGAGATCGGATACAGCCGTTTCCTGCCAACCTCAGGTCGCATGACAAAACAACCACCTTCACTTTCATATCACCGGATGGGAGCTGGCATATCTCAAAGGATGTCATGTCCCGGGAGGATGCAGGAATGCGACCATTTCTTGAGAGACTCATATGCAGAACCCCAAAAGACACAGGCAGAAGAAGAGCTCGAGAGCCTGATCGAGTTGCATGAATGATCTTCTGCAGAATGAGAGTGAGATCCAGCTCAAAACCTTTTTCTGATCAGACCGGGTGACGATAGATGACTGCTGTTGCGTTATCCGGTGTTATCATCAGCACTTTCTGCATTAATCGGTGGAGAATATCGGCTGGATCCAGACGGAGCGATTCACTGACGAGAGCATCCTCATCAAGATATTCATAAAACCCATCACTTGCCAGCAGGAGTACATCTCCCGGATGCAGAACATCAATTGTGGAAGTGACGATAAAATCACCACCGATACTCCGTGTGACATACGATCTCAGCGGATGATGAGGAATCTCACATGGATCAATAAGACCTTGATCCACCATATCCGAGACAAGTGAATGATCCCGGGTAACCGAGACAACCTGCCCGGAGAGATGGTATGCACGCGAATCACCGGTATGTGCAATGATGGCAACCCCCCGTCTTACAATAGCTGCAACAAGAGTGGTACCCATCCCTTTCGCATCCCCAACCGCAGCCTCTTTTACTGCACAATCGGCAGCTGCAAAACCGTCACGGAGGAGCTGATGGCATTCGTCATTCCTGAGTCCGGCTGTGTATTTATCAGATATAAAATCCTTCAGCGTCGATATGGCAAGCGATGATGCCCGATCTCCTGCCCTCTGGCCGCCGATACCATCGGCCACCGCAATGAGGTACCCGGATGGAAGCGGGAGAATAGTATATGAGTCCTCATTGACCGTTCTACCCCCCCGGCACGTGATTCCGGCAATCTCTCTTCCAACCGTGACCATCCGACCGATCATATCAACATCCCTTCTACCTGAAAAAACATTCAAATTTTTAGTACTTTTTTATCGCAGGCGAGGTTACTTCAATCTTTCTTATCAGATACGCGAAGAGAGGTTTGAAGTACTGATTTCACAGCATCCATTCCGTTATCAAGATACAGAGCGCCGATCAAGGCTTCATAGCATTCTGCAAGCACCCGTCCCGACGTCCAGATCTCCATCTGCCTCTCACCCTTCCCCCAAAGAACATATGAGGAGAGATCAAGAGATTCAGCGGCATTTCTGAGCCTGAGCATATTTACAGTGTTTATCTTTTTGTTCGTTATTGTGCCTTTATCGGACTCACCCTCAAAAATAATCGCTTCAAGAACAGCCAGTTCAATAACCGCATCCCCAAGGACTGCAAGCGCATCCATATGACCATCTGCATCAATGCCCGCCTCCCGGGCATATGCGGATCGGGTGAGGGCACGGGTGAGAAGGGCGGGATTCTGAAAAGTATAGCCGAGTAATTCTTCAAGAGATCTCATCTATCACGATACAGATTGATCAGCCGGATCAGATCGGAAAATCCGGAAATTTCCATCTCAAGCACCCCGGCACGGGTCATTCCCATGCTGGTCTCGGCATCTGCGGTCAGGCACTCCGGCCCCCGGAGAACCCGTCTTGCAGTACCATCCAGAGAGAGTATCGATTCAGCCTCGGGAAGGTGGACAAATGAACGGCCGGGTATGATCACGGTATCGGCAAGGCTACTGAGATCGACTTTCCGGAGATCGTCGGCAGTGATCAGGCAGGCAATCTCTTTCTCAACAGCCACCACATTGCCACCACCGCAGCCGGAAAGAATGTCGCGGATAAACGGAGCCGCAACGCTCCCGGTAATGACGGTTGCCGATCCGAGAACCTGTGGGAGTTTTGCAAGCAGATCAGGTTCATTTCTAATCGCAAACGGAGAGCCAAATTCAGGATCAAAGACCGGGGTGCCTGAAACTTTCATCAGACACGTCGATGCAACTGATCTGATCATCTCTGCAAACTCGTCCACCGTCTGGACAGGATGATCTGGTATAATTGGTGCGTTCTCAAGAATAAGACCCTGGTCGGTTGCATTGGCAAACCGCATCAGGATATGCCCTTTCACCCCTCTTTCCTGAAGCCAGTGGCATGTCTCTTCCAGAACCACTCCGTCATTGACACCGGGGAGAATAACTGATGCCGCATAGACATCAATCTCTTCTGCAAGCCGCTCAAGAATTGCAAGCGATGCCTCCGGTGTCTGATCATGCATATACTCCCTCCTCAGATCAGGATCAGAGGCAAACACCGTAAACGAGATCTCTGCGAGACCTGAATCTATCAGGAGATCAGCTATAGCCGGATCATCAAAACCCTTGCCGCTTGTGTATCCGATATGGAGCGGCGCTTCAAGAGTGGCGAGGAGATCGACCAGATCGATGAATTCAGGATAACAGCTTGGATCCCCACCTCCGCTGATTGTAATCCGTGTGATATCTCCCCTGAGAGACTGGATATCAGCAAGAACGGAATCTGCGACCTCACGAAGCGGCCTGAAACCGGAGTACTCCTCTTTCACACCGCGGCTGCAATAATCACATCCCTTGATAAAAGGAAGGCAGTATCGGCAGCCAAATGGCTGGATCTCTCGTTTACCCGTATGCCTGAAGTAACAGTATGAACAGAACCCACGGCAATCAAGCCCCGGGCGGCCGCCGATATCAACCGTCAGCTGAACCATTCAGTAGCGTTTGGGTTGGAAGGTAATAATTACTGCCGCTTGTCAAGGATGAGACGTGAGAGGAGGCCCTGCCTGAGCAGAATCGCCGCCGCCTCACAGGACTCATGGCAGCAGTAACACCGGATACAGAGAGAGAGATCGATTTCTGCCTGCCCCTCATGAAGAGATGCAGCCTGTGCAGGGCAGATCCTGACGCATGCACCACATCCGATACAGGCAGATGGCACAACCATCGGATAGGGGAGAAGAAACCTGCTTCCTCTCTGGAAACGGGCAAGCACCTTCCGGGAGAGCTTCATCAGAAACCCTGCGGGGCGGGCGGTATCGGGGAGTTGGAAAGGAGGAATGGTGAGAGAAGCCGGATCATCGCCGACAATACCCGGCTCTCCATCAATCAGGCCACGTTCCTCTGCCGCTTGTTGTGTCGGAACAGTATCCCGGGGAATCCCGATGATCCGGCAGGCAACAGAATCAAGTGCATGAGGGTTCCGTGATGCAAGAATCAGCCCGACAGGTGCCGGTGTTCCCGATAAGGGGCCGTTTCCCTCCATACCCACAACTGCATCCATCAGGTGAAGAACCGGGATGATCGCACCATGCAGATCGATGAGCATCCGGGAGAAGTTTTCTGCTTCAGGAAAACGTGAATGGAATAACGCCTTTTCATGTCCGGGGACGACACCGAAGAGGTTCTTCACCGCCCCGGTATAGGTCGTCAGAAGATGGGTTTTTGGTTTTGAGAGTGAGATGATCGCATCAGCCTCAACTGCCGGTTTCATGACAAGAAAACGCTTGACCACTCTGCCATCAGGAGAAGAGACGGTTGTATGGGTGACATCCTGATTGAGTGTGACACCCGGGATCGCCAGCAGGGGAGCATAGCCGGATCGCTCATATGCCCTCTTCAGGGATTGAGGAGTATACCTGGTGCCGGCACCCGGACTGTCTCCAATCACAACCCGGCACCCGTGAGCGGTCAGAATTCTGGCAACGGACCCGACTACAGATGGATGGGTGGTAACAGCTTTTATTGGATCGGCACCGGTGAGAAGGTTTGGCTTGAGGAGAACAGTCATTCCCGGAGAGACAAACGAGCTGATACCACCCAGATTATCGATCGCCTGCACCACCGCCGCATCCACCTCTCTTTCATCATAGGTGGAGCAGAGGACAGATGAGACGATTGGAGTCATAAAAATAAAGATGTTAGATATACCGGGGTTTCATCGAGAGGAGCCGCTGGGTATAAAGGGGTCTGTAGGGCATTCCTTTCGTCTCGGAACGGACAGCTACGATCAGATCGTCGACAGTGAAATGCTCCTTGTACGGCTTTTTGGGATCGGATTTTGATCGTATTGTCACGGTCAGTACACCGGACTCCTCCTCCTGATCCCCGACAACAACCACAAAAGGCACCCAGTCCATACCAGCCTCGCGGATCTTCTTGCCGACTGACTCTTCCCGATCATCGAGATCGGTGCGGATATCCGCTCCATTCAATGCAGATGCAACCTTCGCTGAAAAGTCATTATTCCTGCTTGAGACCGGGAGGATACGAACCTGTGTCGGAGCAAGCCAGACAGGGAATGACGGCACCTTCATTTTTGCCGTTCCCTCCAGCATTGCACAGATCACCCGTTCTATTGATCCGGTTGGCGAACAGTGCAGAATCGGAGGATGGACAACATTTCCATCCCGGTCAATATAGGAGATATCGAAGCGTTCTGCACTCTCTACATCGATCTGGACAGTCGGGTTCTCAATGGGGCGATCCTGACTGTCGATGGCTGCAAGATCGATCTTTGCCACCCAGTAATGAACACGGTCAGAGAGGATCTCAACCAGGATCGGCCTGCCTGAGATCTTCGCAACGTTCTTCACCCAGTCTGCATGCTCGTCATAGAAGTCCCGTGTACACCGGAATGCAGCTTCAAGCGGCGTTCCGAGATCCTCACCACTCTTCCATCCCATTAACAGTTGTTCTTCGAAACAGGAGAGTGCATTCGCCATATCCTTCGTCAGGGTATGCATATCCGGCATCGTGAATGTCCGGAGCCGCTTTAACCCGATCACCTCTCCCTTCTGCTCATGACGGAATGAGTAGGTGGAGAGCTCATACATCTTCATCGGGAGATTATTTGGAGAGATATGCATATCATGCATAATTGAGAACATACCAAAGCAGGCGGCAAAGCGAAGCATCATATTCCGGTTATTCGACTTGAAGCGATACTGCCGCTCACCAAATTTCCCTGCATGTTCAAATATAGCAGGATCACCGAGATCATACATCACCGGTGTCTCAACCGGGGATCCGCCGTACTCAAGAACTGTCCTGAGGCAGTAATCTCCAAGGAGATCACGGATCAGCTTGCCCCGCGGCATCCACCTGAGATTCCCGACATCAGATTTTGCCTCGTAATCGACAAGCTCTTTTGCCCGCATCAACTCCACATGAACCGGATCTCCGCCGGTTGGAACAGCAGAACCCGTCTCTTTCTCAATGAGACGGGAAAAATTTGTATTCCCTGTAAATTCACCAATCTCCTTCCTTTCACCTTCAGGAGTGAGGACGAACCATTCACGGGTGACCTCCTTCTTTGCGGGAGCCTCATCTGATCCTCCGGGGAGAAGGGTCCGTGAGAGTTCGGAGAGCGGATGCCCTTTGCATGAGAGTTTGAATGATTTATACCACCCAAACGGAGCCCGCTTCACGTCAACGCTCCCCTTCAGCATCTCTTCAAGGGCTTTTAATGCCACTACTGCCTGTTTCGGAGAGGCGAGATCATGTGAGAGATGGGCATAGGGGTAGATCATCACGCGGACAGATCCCACCTTTTTGGCAGTTGCCAGTATCTCATCTGCCGCCTGTCTGACGACATCCATGATATCCTCCTCATCGACCGACTCAACTGCACAGAATGCAACAATAGCTTCATTGAGGGAATCTTTACCGATTACTTCCTCTTCAGCCACTGCTGTCTTTTTCTGTGCCTCATACTCAATAAAATCCGAATGTATCAGAAGAAGCCGCATTATTAACCTTCCCAAATCCAGTACGTATGCGTATCAATCAGTTATATAACAATTCAGTCAGGCCGTTTGTTGCCGGCATACCGGGAGAGCGTTGCCTGCCGCTGATCCATATATTTGGCATCGGGTTTTTTATCATACGGCGTTGCCGCGCGTTCGGTTGTATAGAAAACCAGCTGTCCGATGGGCATTCCTGCATAGACCCTGACCGGCCGGACATTCACATTACACATCTCAAGCGTGATGGTGCCGCGGAACCCGGCATCGATCCAGCCTCCCGTCTGGTGCAGTTCAACCCCGAACCTGGCAATACTGCTCTTGCCTTCAATGGATGCCACAATATTGTCGGGAAGGCCAATCACCTCAAGTGTCTCGGCTAATACAAACATCCCCGGCTGGATATCAAAATAATCGGCAAAGGTCTCCTCAGTCTCCGATTCTATGCTCGTTTTGTCATAGGGATCGATGACGGAATCTCCCGGACGGTACCAGACAAAATGGTTACCAAGCCGGATATCAAGGGAGTTTGGCTGAACCAGTTCGGGATTGTACGGGTCAATCAGAATATGCCCATGGTTGATCCGATCCCTGATCTCCCAGTCAACAAGAATCATCACTCTTTTGTGGCACCTGATCAGACTTATCGCTTCCTTCTGGATTGTCCAGATGCCACTCGGTTCTCCGTAAAAGACCATGCAGAGTACTTGCCTCGCGTGCAGTCAGCAGGGTTCTTCCGAGGATTCGCCTCACCAGAAGGAGTGTGGTTGCCCTTTTTTCAGGAGGGTGGGAGATCCGATCAAGAAATGAGCTGATATGGGAGAAGAGGTAATCCATCTCGAATCGTGATGCAAGCTTGTATTCGCCACGGGGAAGATTCGCAAGCTCATAACAGAGAATTCCAACGGCATGGGAGATATTGATGATCGGGTATATCTCTGATGTGGGAATCGTGCAGATGAGATCGGCCTGTGCTATCTCCTCGTTATTCAACCCCCAGTTCTCTCTCCCAAACAGGATGGAGACCCTGCCATTGATCGGGGCGATGACATCACGGATCTCAGCAGGAGAATAAAACGGCATCCGCATCGGGTTTGTCACTGATTTGCCAAGGGTTCCGGTGGTGGCGATTGTTACCGCACTCCGTTTAAACACCTCCTCAAGCGTGATTCTTTCTGCAGATTCCAGCACATCACGGGCATGTGAGGCACGGGCTTTTGCTTCATTCCCGAGTTCACAGGGAGTGATGAGAACAAGGTTTGTGAAACCGAAGTTCTTCATTACCCGTGCTGCAAACCCGACATTGCCCTCATAGAGGGGTTCGACAAGGACAATATCAACCTCGGGCATCCTCTACCGGACCGCCCGGACCGTTGCCTTCAGCGCCTCGATCCCCGCCTCGTACACGGCATTCCCGACGATGATGGTATCGGCATAACCGCTCATCTCGGCAGCACGATCAGCACTGTTGATCCCGCCACCATAGAAGATCCGGGCATTGGTGACTGCTTCAGAGACGGCGTGTACAACTGCCGGATCTCCGTAGGTGCCGGAATATTCGATATACACAACCGGGAACCGGAAGTATCGATCGGCAACAGTTGCATATGCAGCGACATCGGCAGGAGAAAGAGTGCAATCAGATCCAGTCACTTTCGCAACTGAAGAGTCAGGATTCAGGACGATATATGCCTCAGGCACGACACGTGACCAGTCAATTGGATAATCCCTGACCCAGGCTTCGTGCTTGCCAACAATCCAGCGGGGATGGGATGCGTTCAGGACACTCGGTACAAAGACGAGATCCATTCCATCAAACCGTGCGCCACCGGGATCTGCCGGTTCAACAACGATCGGAAGATTATAATCACGCACACAATCGTACAGGACTTCAAGCTTCTCAGGGGTGACATCGAGTGTTCCTGAGAGCATGAGCGCATCGGTTCCGCTTGTCGCGACTGTTTCTATGGCATCCCTGTCAAGGGAGCGATCAGGGTCAAGTTTTGTGATATGAACCCATTTTTTCCAGTTCATGGTTATGCCGCCTGTTTTTTCAGTGTTGTCAACACCTCGTGAGAGATACCGGGGATTTGATCTCCCGCATCCAGAAGTGTTTTGCGATTATAAATACCAGCAGCTGCAAGTTTCTGAAGCGTTGCCTCGCCGACACCAGGAATCAGAAGGAGCTCGGCCTGTCCTTTCCTGAATGTGGTATTGGTGATCTTTTCAGGAGCCTTCAGGTTATAATAGTCGCATACCAGGGATACATGTTTGATCACCGTCTCAATAGTAACCCCTGATGCAATCGCGATTCCGGCAGGATGTATCCGGGTGAAGTCCTCGGGAGATGAGATACCGGCTGCCTGATATTTCTTCAGTGATGCAGCAGGGATACCAATCTCCCGTAGAAGACGCGTATCGCTCTCCATTTTTGCTCCTCTGATGAGTGTTTCGGCTTCTTCTCCTGAAACACCGGCTTTTTTCAACAAAGCGGCATCGGCCCGGCCGAGTGCGGTGATATCACACACACCCGCCTCAATAAGCATATTGGCAACCTTTGCCGGGCTCCTTCCTCTTCGTGGAGTAATATGGGAGCGGATGAACTTCTTCATCTCAGTTCTCCGCTTCAAAAGAGCGATCACCTCATCAGCACTCTTCTGAATAGATTTTGCTTTCTGAGGAGAGATTCCAAGAATATCTGCAAGATCATCGGTATTTTTTCCAAGGAGATCGATAATGGAATAGAGATGGTGGGTATGCAATGAGGTGATCATCTCCTCACTACATTCGGGGATCATCCTGAGCGCCTCTTTATTTGAGGCAATATGTGAGCAGAGAGGGCAGCCGAGATCCCAGGGGCGGGCACCTTTCCTGACAAGGTTGATATGATGAAGAGAGTGTTCGGGACAGATCTCTTTTGTCCTGACTGCACCCCCCCAGGTGCCCGGAGGGAGGCTGATATTGAAGGTGCAGTCCGGGTAGTGCATGCACCCGATGAACTGGGATGAACCCATCTTCCGGATCCTGAGTGAATGGCCGCAGACCGGGCAGGGGCCGACGATCGACTCCTCGACCGTCATATCCATAATATCCTCCCCGATCATCTGCTCGTTCTCCTCAAGCTGGTTAAAGACGCAGTTGAGCATCTCACGGGATTCAGCAAGTACATCTGACGACTGCTTCTCACCCACCTTGATCTGGTTCATATGATCTTCAAGCGATCGCGTCATCTCCGGCCGGGTGATGGTATCGGCATGGGTGGAGAGGGTATCGGTCACAGCACGTCCGACAAGTGTTGGGCGCAGTGGATTGCCTTCAATATATTTTCGTCCAATGAGTTTCTGGATAACTTCGTGCCGGGTACTCTTCGTTCCAAGACCAAGTTCCTCCATCCGCTGGATCAGACGGCTCTGGGTATAGCGAGCCGGTGGTTTTGTCTCTTTCTCATCGAGGTGGACGGCAATTATCGGAAGGGTCATCCCGGCAGTCAGCTCAGGGAGAATGAGCTCCTTTGCATCCGAGTAGGGGTAGATGCTCCGGTATCCCGGTACAACAAGCCTGCTGCCGGTGGTGGAATAGGGCTCACTTCCCGCAGTCATGTTCACCCTCAGCGTCTTCCATTTCGCATCAGGAGAGAGGGTTGCAAAGAATCGTCTGACAATAAACTCATAGAGCTTCCATGCACCCTCGCCAATTTTTTCCGGGCTCCCATAGCTTGTGGGATGAATCGGCGGATGATCGGTCGTCTCTTTCTTCCCACGGGTGGGTTTTGACCGCATATTGCCAAGTACCCATCTTCCGTCTTTGGCAAACACACCATGCGAGAGATCCTGGACGATACCTTTCAGATTGATGCTCTTTGAATAGACGGTGTTGTCGGTTCTCGGGTAGGAGATGTACCCGTTCATGTAGAGATCTTCAGCAATCCGCATTGCGTTGGCAGCCGAATACCCGAGCCGGCCGGCCGCAACGATCAGAGTTGTCGTATCAAGAGGGGAGGGGGCACGATCATTCTTCTCCCCTTCATTCACCTCGGTGACAGTGAGGGGGGGCACCGATGCGCGAACAGCAGCTTCTGCATCAGCTTTCTCTTTGAATCTGCCATGAGTATGCCGTGCTTCAATCGCAGAACCAGCCTTTTCGGAATCGAGCCTGACCATCCAGTAGGTTTCCGGAACAAACGCCTCAATCTCCCGTTCCCTCTCAACAATCATCGCCAGTGTCGGGCTCTGTACACGGCCGACAGAGAGGATATTGCCGCCGCCGCGTTTTGCTGCAATCGAGATGAAACGGGTGAGTGAAGCCCCCCATACAAGATCCAGGATCTGCCGGGTCTCCCCGGCTGCTGCGAGATTGAAATCCAGTGGTTTTGTCTCGGCAAACGCCCTCTGTATCTCCTCGGGTGTGATCGCTGAGAAGCGGGCACGATCAATCGAAACAGTCTTGTTCACGGCACGGACAAGCTCATATGCCTCTTTTCCGATGAGTTCACCTTCAGTATCGTAGTCGGTGGCGATCGTAACGAGATCTGCTCTTCTCGCTGCCTTCTGAAGGATGGAGACGAGCTTCGCCTCGGTGGCTCTCTTGATGATCCCCGCTTCAATAAGCGAACGGGGGGGATGTTTTTCACTCCGCCAGTTATCATATCCGGGCTCAAAATCAACCTCGACAACATGCCCCCGCAGTCCCATGACCTTGGTATCCCCAAACTCATAGACAAAGACAGAACCGTCCTTTTTTGTAGAGAGCTTCTCTTTATCCGCAAGTATCTCAGCAATTCGCCTCGCAGCGATATTCTTCTCAGCTATTATCAGATGCACGAAAAAACACGCCCTCAATTAATCCTTGAGAAGATCGGCGATTATTTTCGCGATCTCTTTTGGATCTGCCCGCCCTCGCGTTGCCTTCATCACCTGGCCGACGAGGAAGTTGATCGCCCCCGCCTTTCCAGCCCGGTGATCGGCAACTGCTGCTTCATGTTCTTTCAGAACACTGGCAACAGTATCAACAATTGAATCACCTTTCTCCTTTGCAAGTCCCAGACGGGCGATAATCTCCCCCGGCATCTCAGGCTGCTGTTCCTCCATCACCTGGTTCAGGATGAGCCTGAGAACCTCGACTGCTGATGTATCGGTGACCGAGCCCTTCTTCACTTCCAGAAGGAGGGCGCTATAGTGGGGAACCGGCACCTTTGTCACCGGCATGTCACGATAATTCAGCTCACCGAGAAGAATATCCGCAGTCCATGGAGCCGCGATCTCCGGCATGTCCGAGGCGACCTCCTCAAAGAATTCGGCAAGCTTCAGATCCCCGGTCAGGGTTCGGGCATGGTTTAGGGAGAGTCCGTACTGCTGCATGAACCGATCCCGCCGTGCATCAGGCAGCTCGGGGAGAGGGATCTCGTCAACCCATGAACTGACTTCAAGCGGGGCGAGATCGGGCTCGGGGAAGTACCGGTAATCATGCTCCATCTCCTTTGAACGGGCGGAGGTGGTAACGCCCCGTGCCTCCTGGTAATGCCGGGTCTCACGGACGATTGGTGCATTTCTCCGAATCATCCCTTTCTGTCGGGTAATCTCAAAATTGAGCGCTTTCTCAACACCCTTGTAACTGGTGATATTCTTCACCTCGACCCGTTCATATCCCTGAATCGAGATATTGGCATCAACCCGGAGTGACCCCTCCCGTTCGGAGTCATATATTCCCAGATACTCGAGGGTTGCCCGGAGTTTATTCAAAAACCTCCGCGCCTCTTTTGGGGAGGAGAGCTGCGGTTCGGTTACAATCTCGATTAACGGAACTCCTGATCGGTTGTAATCGACAAGGGTGTAGCGGCCGCGATCCCCGCTTCCTTTATGAACAAGCCGGCCGGGATCCTCCTCCATATGGATACGGGTGAGTTCAACCCTTTTCTCACCGCCATTTTCTGCCTCGATATCGATATAGCCTCCAAGTGCTAGGGGTTTATCATACTGGGTAATCTGGAATGCTTTTGGGAGATCCGGGTAGAAATAGTTCTTCCGTGCAAATTCAGAATATGCAGGAACCTCGCAGTGGAGAGCTTTTGCAACCCTCAGTGCATACAGAACCGCCTGTTTGTTTGTCACCGGGAGTGTTCCCGGCAGACCAAGGCAGATCGGGCAGACATGGGTGTTTGGCCCGTCATCACGGTAATCGGTTGAACAGCCACAGAAGAGTTTCGTCTTCGTATTCAGCTGGCAGTGTATCTCAAGGCCGATGATGACAGTCATGCTGATCCCTCCTCAAAGGCGAGTGCGGCAGAAAGAATCTCATCCTCTGACCTGTGTTTTCCGATCAGCTGGAGACCGACGGGGAGGTTGTGGGCAGTTCCACAGGGAACTGATAGTGCGGGAACTCCGGCAAGGTTTGCCGGAACCGTCAGGATGTCAGCAAGGTACATCGAGAGCGGGTCACTCGTCTCTCCGAGGGGGAGAGCGACACAGGGCATTGTCGGTCCCGCGAGCATATCAACCGTCTCGAAAAGGCGGGCAAAGTCATTCCTGACCATCTGCCGTGCTGCCTGTGCTTTTACATAATACTTACCCTGATACCCAGCAGAGAGAGCAAAGCTACCGAGCAGAATTCGTCGCCGAACCTCTTCACCAAATCCAGTCTTCCGGATATGTGAGTATGCATCATGCCAGGAGCGGACAAAATCCGGTGGCGTACCAAACCGTACACCGTCATATCTTCCAAGGTTTGAGCTTGCCTCGCTCATTGAGGTGACATAGTATGCGGCAAGGGCATACTGCATACTCGGCATGGAGCAGGAGATGATCTCAGCACCCAGTCCTTCAAGCCGGTCTATCCCCGACTGAACGGTTTGTGCAACCGCAGGATCGACCCCTTCTCCAAAAAATTCAGCAGGAACCCCGATCCGTTTCCCTGCAATCTCCGGTTCCAGGGGAGCCGGTGCAGGAAGATCCAGACTGGTTCCATCACGTGGATCATAACCGGCGATAAAAGAATACAGGAGAGCGCAGTCCCTGACATTCTCTGCAAGCGGTCCGATCTGCTCCATGGAATTGGCATATGCAATCAGACCAAAACGGGAGACACGGCCATAGGTCGGCTTCAGACCAACGATCCCACAGAACGAGGCTGGACAGCGTATTGACCCCCCGGTATCGGTGCCGAGTGCCATCTTTACCATCCCTGATGCAACAGCAGCCGCCGATCCTCCGGACGAGCCACCGGGTACCCGTGTCGGATCAACCGGATTGAATGTTGGTCCAAATGCCGAGGTTTCGGTGGTCGTACCCATTCCAAACTCATCCATATTGGTTTTACCAACGATCGCAGCACCTGCTGATCGGAGAAGGGTTATGACATGGGCATCGTAGGGGGGGATATAGCCTTTGAGGATATTTGAGCCGCAGGTGGTCTCTATTCCGGCTGTTGAGATATTGTCCTTGACGGCGATCGGAATGCCAGAGAGAGGGCCTTTGCCATACTCAGCATCAGAACAGATGGTGATGAAGGCATTGTGGGGATCAGAATGCTCAAAGGAGTATCTGGATCCCATCTCAGATCACCCTCGGGGCACGTATGAAGCCATCTTCCGGATCGGTTGAATTCATCAGGACGTCATCATGTGGGAGGGAAGGTACAACCTCATCATCCCGGAAGACATTCGCCCGAAGAGGGGCTGCATCTCCACCTGCCGGGACAGAATCAAGTACATCAAAGTAATCGAGTATTGCATTGAACTGGACGGTAAAAAGCTCCAGTTCTGATTCATCAACGCCGATATCGGCAATTGTGGCGATATGTGCTACATCCTCTTTAGATACCATACTCTGCCCTACCATCCTGAATATATTTCATATACCCTTGTACTGCCCTTTTAAAACCTCTTTCCCGTGCACGATCCCGGATAACCTTCCAGACACCGCTGCCATACTGCATCGCTTTCTTCTCGTACCATGCGATATCCTCAGGCAGATATGCAGAAGCTACCGATCGGAGGGGGATTTTTCGTACCCCCGACTGGATCATTTCCCCTACCGGAATCCGGTCCGCGGCGCGCACGACCCTGGCATCAAGGTACGGAAGCGAGATCCAGACAGGAAAGAGCCCGGCAACTGCCTGATCACGGGCAAGCTGTCTGTGGAGGTCTGCGATATCTGCGGTTCTGTCTGCTTTGAGATCAGAGCTCTCAAGGTACCGGGTGTACCCGCAGAAGAGTTCGTCAGCACCCTGCCCGGAGATGATCCGGTCATATCCGTGATCGGCAGCTGCTTCGCAGAGGAAGAAGGCAGTTGCGGCGATCGAGGCATCCACCGGATTAATTGAGGGGAGGAGTGAGAGTATCTGCCGGAGTACAGGTTCCACGCGGGAGGGATCAATTCTGACAGATACCAGATCGCAACCGATTACAGCTGCCACCTCTTCTGCCCGGTTGAGATCATGTGATCCAGGGATGCCGACGGCGAGGCACGGGCGATCGGCAAGAGCGGCGATGAGAGAGGAATCGATACCTCCTGAGAGTGCAACAACACTATTCTCGCTCCTCCTGAGAGAGACAGCTTCCCGGATGGCATCTTCAAGTGGCATCTCAGGTGGATCCGGAACAATGCGGCAGATTGTCTCTCCATTCTTCTGGAAGGTACCCGGAGGGGCATTGCCAGGTACCACGCCGAGATGATCACGGAGCCGGAATGGCCCGTACTCGATCGCAAACTCCCCACCAAGATGACATACCCTCTCATGCTCCTCTTCGAGAATGAACCGGATCTGATCGTCTGTCAGAAGAAGACCTTCCTCTTCCACCCATCCACGAATTGATAATTTTGTATCCATTGACGTTACTCCGGCATTCTGCTCCTCATGTTCATACCGGATTGATAATAGCTCTTATCCACGGTACACTGCCGCCTCTATCTCATCGCGGACGGCGGATCGGATCATCCGTTCGATTGATTTCTGATCAAATGGCAATTCACTTCTCGATCGCAACTCCCTGATGAGGGCGTCCATTACCCGGATCCCCTCACTCAGTGAAGGGCCGTAGGTAATTGCACATTCATAGGCATCGTCTGCAATCCTGACCACTCGTGACATGGATCAAAGATTAGAGTCATTAGATGATATAGGTTACATATTGTAACATGTAGGAATATTGGTGTTACATATTGTAACTCCATTTGAGGGAGTGAGTTACATATTGTAACATACCCGGATCCCTACACTATCTATTATTAGAATGATGAACTCACCTAATTGCAGGATGAATCGGATTGTTTCAAAAGCAGCAATGATTCTCATCGCCATTTTTCTGGCAGGAGGCATCTGGGCGGCAGCTTCCTCAGGAAACCTTGACCTGCTCTCATTTATGCTCCTTGCCCTGCTGCTCTATCTCTTCTGGATATGGAAACGGCTGAATATCATCATTGATGAGCGGCTGGTGGCAATCTATGAGAAGACAGCGGTTCGGACACTTGAAACATCAGTGCTGCTCCTCCTGCTCTTCTCATTATTTATCCTCTTCATGGGATACTATGCAGATGCATCAAACCTCCTTGTCTGGGGGTATGCACTTATGCAGAATATCGTCATGATCATGATCATCTACCTTCTCTTCTGGCTGTACTATTCCAGAAAATTTGGAGCATAAGAGATGAACAATACCATCAAGTTCCATCGGATCACACAGAACCTGACGCAGGAGGAGCTGGCTACCGTACTTGGCGTCACCAGGCAGACGATTCTGGCTATTGAGAAGGGGAAGTACGATCCATCACTTGAACTTGCATTTAAGATCAGCCGTTATTTTGGAGTTCCGGTTGATGAGATCTTTTTGTATGCTGAAGAAATGAAGTCGGATTGAACTTCTCACAATCCATAAATAGAAAAATGTACAATATATTTTACATCGGGCAGATACCCTGCACCATGAATGGAGAAGAGAATGGAGATATGTATCCGGCTTGAAGAGGTCAAACGAATCTATCCGATGGAAGCGGGAGATGTCTATGCACTGAATGGAGTCACCCTCGATATCGGCGTCGGCGAATTTGTTGCTATCATGGGCGCATCGGGATCCGGCAAGACTACACTTCTGAACCAGATCGGGTGCCTCGACCAGCCTACAAGTGGGGATCTGTTTATTGAAGGGAAGAATACCCGCGAACTCTCGGATTTTGAGCTGACAAATCTGCGCAGGGATGCCATCGGCTTCATCTTCCAGAAATTCAACTTAATTCCGCTCCTGACGGCATTTGAGAATGTCGAGTATCCGCTTATCCTGAAGACGGGTGCACGGGATACAACGGGGAAACCATCAGATCTCCTAAAACTCGTCGGGCTTGATGGAGGACATATCCACCACACCCCAAACCAGCTCTCCGGGGGGCAGCAGCAGCGGGTTGCTATTGCCAGGGCGCTTGCCAATGATCCACGAATCCTCCTCTGCGATGAACCAACAGGCAACCTCGACTCAAAGACAGGACAACAGATTATGGATATTCTCACCAATCTGAACGGGCAGGGGAAGACGATTGTGATGGTTACCCATTCAGATGAGATTGCATCTTTTGCAGATCGAATCATTACCATCCGGGACGGGGTGATCCAGTGATCCACCTCGGCATGACATTTGAACTGGCGAAGAGAAATGTCAGGCTCCATCTCTTCAGATCAATTCTTGCAGCACTCGGGATCATCATCGGTGTTGTTGCGATCACCTCAATGGGGCTTCTCGGCGGTGCACTTGAGCAGTCTGTATCTGATCAGCTGATGGATATGGGCAACTCAATTATCATCACTCCGGCAGGGCCTTCAGTCGGAGATGAAAAAGCTGGTATTGATGAGAGGGATATCAGGCAGATCAGATTGATTGCGGGGAGATACCCGACGATTGCTTTTTACAATACCTATGACCAGATCAAAGTCGGAGATAACCGGAGGTATGCTTCGGTGTATGGTGTTGATCCGGGAGAACTTCCGTCGATAACAACACTCGTATCCGGAAGATATGTCTCGGGAACAGAAGGGGTGATGATCGGCCAGAGTCTTGCCATCCAGTATGATATCAAGGAAGGCAATTTTATCACAATCGGTATTGGAAACCGTGAACAACGTTTGCGTGTTGTTGGAATCCTTGAAAACACCGGGTTCTCTGGCGGCATCCAGACCGATAATTCTATCATTACCTCCGAGCGGTGGTACGAGTCAAAGTATGGCGGGAAAGGAAAATATGATCAGGTTGTCATCACCGTTGAAAATCTCGATGAAATCGACCGTATAAAGGATCAGATCGATACCAGGCTGAACCGGCGTGAGGATATCGTCAACATCATGGATTTCAGGGCGATGATCTCATCTATCCAGGATGCAATCGGCCAGATATCACTCTTTGTCATGGCAATTGGCGGGATATCGCTTATTGTTGCCGCAGTCAGCATCCTAAACGTGATGCTCATCTCGGTGAATGAGCGAATCAAGGAGATCGGGATTCTCCGGAGTATCGGGACTCAGAAGAGCGATATCAGCAAGATGTTCCTCTATGAAGCAACAATCCTCGGTTTAATCGGATCGGTCTGTGGAGGGGTAATGAGCCTCATCGGCGGCGGGCTTCTCATCCTGCTCATCATGCAGGATATCAAGTACCTGATGACATTCAACACCATCTTCACAATATTCTATGGAATGTGCATCGGAACAGTCATCTGTATCGCCGCAGGGGTGTACCCGGCACACCGGGCTGCCCAGATGAATCCAATCGACGCGCTTTCGAATGATTAGGTGAGTCCGGCAGGGCTACCCCGTCTTTTTTCTTTCGTACAAGACCACCATCCTCACTTATCAACAAACATCACCAATAGTTTTCGATGCTCAGCAGACAGACAGAAGACCAGATACAGGGCTTAATCGATCGTTTTTGTGATCTCTACTCACGGAAGGTTTGTGAGGAGATCCTCGCAATCACTGCCGTTGACATAATGGGATTTGGAACAGGTGCAGATGAACGTGTCAGAAACCGTGAGGAGATGGAGAAACAGCTCAGGCGCGATTTTGAGGAGGGGGAGAGCCTCTCTGTCAGGATGACGGACTGCACCATTAAAGCTGAAGGGACCATCGCCTGGGTGATAGGAGGTATCACCTTCACAGTAGATGAAAATGAGATCCCCTGCCGGATCACAATGGTGCTCCGGGGCACCGGACACCGGTGGGAGATTGTGCAGATGCATATCTCCCGGCCGGCAGCGGATCAGGCGAAAGGAAGATCATTTCCGGGCTGATCCATGGATTGCAGAAAAATAGGGAGATTAAGAGGTGAGCGGGGCGAGTTTCTTGATCACCCGCTCAACCTGCTGTACCGAGGTGCCGATATAGCGTTGTGGCTGAAGTGCGTCCTGGATCTCAGCGGATGAGATCAAACCGGTCACCTCGGGGATCTCAGAGAGGATCTCAGCAAGCGGCCTCTTTTCTTCAAGCGCCTTCATGCTGTTTGCCCTGATCACCTCATGTGCTGCCTGCCGATCCATCCCGCGCCTGGTGAGTTCGATCATCACCGATTCGGCAAGGTTGATGCCATGGAGCAGATCAAGGTTCTTTGCTACATTCTCTTCCTTGATTATCAGTCCCTCCAACGCCTGCGCCATCACCTTCAGGCAGTGATCGCAGAGGATGGTTGCCTCGGGGAAGATCACCCGCTCACATGAAGAGTTCGTGAGATCCCGCTCATCCCAGAGTGTATTATTGAGGAGTGCCGGTTCAACTGCGGATCGGATCACCCTTGCAAGACCTCCTACCTGTTCGCTCTTGATCGGATTTCTCTTATGTGGCATCGTGCTGGATCCGACCTGCTTTCTGGTAAATGCCTCTTCAACCTCGGCAATCTCTGTCCGCTGGAGGGTACGGATCTCAATTCCGATCTTATCGAGGGTGGTGGCAATGTTTGCGAGGAGGAAGAAGTATTCGGCATACCGATCCCGGGAAACCACCTGGTTTGAGACATCGACTGAGCCAATCCCAAGGTGCCGCATCATCGCCGCCTGCACCTCCATCCCGTCCTCACCAAAGGCAGCCTGTGTCCCGACAGCCCCCGTCATCTGTCCGACAACAACCCGTGGACGCATCTCACGGAGCCGGGTGATATGACGGCCGATCTCACTTGCCCAGATAGCAAAGCGAAGCCCGTATGTTGTCGGAACACCGATCTGGCCATGTGTTCTGCCAGCACAGACGAGCATCTTGGTGGCAGTGCTTCTCTCGATGAGAATCCGGAGCAGTATCTTCAGTTTCTCTTCTATACAGTCGAGGGCATCCCTAAGCTGGAGGGCTGTTGCCGTATCAAGGATATCGTTTGAGGTTGCCCCGTAATGCACCCAGCGTCCGGCATTACCTGATACTTCGGCAAGCGCCTTCACAACAGCCATCATATCATGGTGGATCTCAGCTTCAATCTCGTTTGCCCTGCGGAGCGATGCCTTTGGTGCCGCAGCAGCGATCGCCTCTGCCGATTCCACCGGTATGAGACCGATCTCAGCCTCTGCTGCTGCAAGCGCCACTTCGGCCCTGATGATTGCATTGAATCTCGCCTCTTCGCTCCAGATACGACGCATCTCGGTTGTACCGTACCGGAAGTCTATCGGGTGGATCGCCATACTTCTATATTCGTCTCCGGGCAGGATTAAACCGATCCATCAGCCAAGAAAAACGACCGGGAAAGAGGGCGTCTGATGCCGTGTAAAAATGATGTCACGGCAGTCATATTCGATCCCAAAGACAGAATGGAGATTTTGGATATGGGAGATGTGCGCATTGCCGTGTAAAGATGACAGCATATAAAAGGTGATGGTGAAACGTCACCGATTTATAATCTGCTACCCAATGGTTGTAATCAACGGGATATCCAACATTCCACAAAACAAGAGAATAATATGAGCTCTATTGACGACTGGTTCCCCTATACCCGCTACCGCCCCCATCAGGAAAAGATGCTGAATGCCGCAGCAGAGACAGCCAGAAACGGCGGCACACTCCTGATCGATGCGCCAACAGGGAGCGGAAAATCAAGTGTCATCTCTGCTCTCCTTGCAGAATCGAAGGGAAGAACCATTCTTGTTGCTGTCAGGACGATCAGCCAGCTGAATACCTTCATAAGAGAGCTTGATCTGATCCGGAGGAAGAAGCCGGGACTGAAGTTTTCCTACCTGATCGGAAAACGGAGCATGTGTCCGCTCGGCGGGATTGGGGATGTGTACCGGCAATGTGAAGGGGTGAAGAACTTCACCAGCGCCCTGATGCGGGAACGGGCGATTAAGGGATCGCTTGTGCCCGCAAAAGACCCTGAGATCCTGAAACAGATAAAGCGCCAGGATCGTGATCACCCGCTCATCTGCCCGTATTTCGTGAACAGCAGGGTCTTTCTTGAAGGTGATGAAGGGCTCAGGCTGGTGCCATCGCAGGATATCCGGAGGAAAGCAGAGAAGGCTTCGTTGAATGTCGTGAACCCCGATAATCTCCATGCATATGCAGGCAACCTCTGCCCCTATGATCTGATGATGACCTCGGCAAAACATGCGGATGTCGTCATCGTCAACTATCACCATCTCTTCAATGATGATATCAGGGAGCAATTACTCGTCTCGCTGAATGTCGAGCCGCAGGATATCATACTGCTCGTTGACGAAGGACATAACGTCGGAGATGTGGTACAGGGAATCCAGAGTGTCTCCCTCCAGGAGCGGGATATCCAGCAGGCATCCCATGAGCTCTCTTCCCTGAAATCAAAGGTAAAAGGTGCAGAAGCCGTCAGGCATGTGCTCCCGAGAATACGTGACTTTATGGATGGGCTCCGCCGATCAAATGAGACCGAAGACTGGTTTGACCCGGCAATCTTTGATCGGATACTGACAAAAGGCTCCCTTTACCCGTCGATGGCTGCAATTGTCGAGGATATCATTGCAATCAGCGATATCATCAGGGAAAAGAGCCTCCAGACCGGTGAGTTCAAAGAAAGCTCCATCGAACGGCTCTGCGAGTTCCTCTACCGAATTCATTGCTCGGCAACCGATCCGGCATACCTGACTGTCTACCGGAAAGAGGAAGATTCTGTGATCCTCGAGGTCAGGAATATCGATCCAGCCGGGAAACTCAAATATATTGTTGGATCCCACCACGCCTCGATCTTCATCAGCGGCACACTCTCTCCAATCAACAGCTTCAGGCAGTATTATTTTGAGGATATGGATGTAGGGACCCTCTCAATACCAAATGCATTTCCAGAGAAGAACCGCCTTGTCCTCGCCTCCGGGGATATAACCACCGCTTTTCGGATGAGGCAGGATGCAGGCAACATCGAGCGGACTGTCCGGACAATCACGGCTTTTGCCGGGGTGCCCGGTAACCTTGCGGTATACTTCCCTTCATACCAGATCATGAGCGAATATGCAGATCGATGCGCCATCAGAAAGAAAAGAGTCTATGTGGAGCCGCGTGATGCAGGAGAGGCGACGGTGATGCTCACCGAGTTCCTCGGTCTCCCCGCAAAGAAAAAATCCGGGATTCTTTTTGCGGTCTGTGGCGGCAAGTGGAGTGAAGGGCTTGACTACCGGGGCGAACTCCTCTCGGGTGCGATGGTCGTCGGCCTCCCTCTTGCGCCGTATACCCAGGTGAGGGCAATGAGCATCCAGTACTTCAGGCGGAAGTTTGGAAAAGACGGTGAATTCATCGCCTATACGCTCCCTGCCATCAATAAGGCAGCACAGGCGCTCGGCCGTGTGCTCAGGACACCTGATGATCGCGGAGTACTCATCCTTGGCGACAGCAGGTTTCTCGAACCCGAGGTGAAAAGCGCCCTCCCACCCTGGATGCAGGAGGAGATGATAGCCATCACCGCAGATCTGATAACCGGGGTGCTCTCACGGTGGTGATGAGGGACGGTACCGGGAGATTCGGTCTCTGGCCGGTCTCGGCTGCCTGGGATGATGAATATATCTATCGGGTCTGGTTTGGTCATTCTGATGGAAATGACGGGCTTCATCCTGCAATCACCGAATACCTCACGGGGAGACGATCTGATCTCTCGGAACTCCGGTCTCCGGCAGATGAGGGAGATTCGAAATCAGCTGCCATCTACCGGATTGTAAGAGGCATTCCCTATGGGAAGACAATGACCTATGGAGAGGTGGCAGAAGCAGCAGGCACCCACCCACGGGTTGTCGGAGGGGCACTCAGGAGGAACCCGACACCGCTTGTGATCCCCTGCCACCGTGTTGTTGGGGAGAAGGATATCGGCGGCTTTACACCGGATATCCGAATCAAGGAAGACCTGCTCAGGCTTGAAAGCCGGAGACAAAAGAACACCCTTAAAATTGAGAGAATCCAATAATCTTATAAATTACCATGAATGAGAAGCGGACTGCATTGATCCTCGTCGGGGGGGAGGCACGGCGATCGGGAGGGATGGAGAAGTATTTCTTCACCTTTGGAGGAAAATCCTTCCTCTCCCATCTGATCGAAACCCTTTCCAAAGTAACTGATGAGATTATCATCGTCGCCCGCGACGAAGAGCAATGCAGCCGGTTTGAGGATATCCCCGGCATCAGAATCTGTTGTGATCACATCCGTGGAATCGGGCCGCTTGGCGGGATCATTGCAGGAGTCGAAGAAGCAGAAGGCGATCTTATTTTTATTACCGCCTGCGATATGCCCTGTATCAGATCAGATGTGGTAGAACTGCTCTTCAACTCTATAGATACTGCCGATGCTGCGGTTCCCTACTGGAATGAAGAGATGTACGAACCCCTGCATGCCGTCTATCGAAAAAATTCAGTGAAGAGATACCTCTCCACTCATACCTCGTATTCTCTCAGGGAGATGATCAGGAGTATTAATACCACATTTATTCAGATACATGAGATTAAAAAGATCGACCCGAACCTGAAATCCTTTACGAATATCAATGATCTTGGAGATCTAAAAGCAATTAACGGGTCGAAATAAGTTCATACCCGTTTTTTCTGCCCGCTTGCATCACGTGCGTATTTTCCAAATTCTGAAATAATAATCTGATCTCCTGTAAATACCGGGCCATCCCGGCAGACACAGAGACCTTCCGGATCGACTGCACAGGATCCACAGACCCCGACTCCGCATTTCATGTACCTATGAAGCGAGAACTGCCCGCGATCTGCAACTCCTGCATCTGAAAGGCGTTCCAGAATCCCTTTCATCATCATCTCGGGCCCGCAGACACAGATGGTATCATAGGAGAGGAGATCGATCTGCCCATCCAGCACCCCCGTCACAAAACCATGGTAACCGGCCGTTCCGTCATCGGTTGCGATTTTGAGATCGGTGAGTTCCTGAAGCTCACGGGCAAAGACGAGTTCGGCTCCCGTCCGTGCACCGAGGATGAAGGTCTCAACTGACCCGTTTACAGCCAGCGGGTAGAGCGGGACAACACCGACACCACCTGCTATTGCAAGAACGCGCCCCTGTGGGGTGAAGCCGTTTCCAAAGGGTCCGCGAATACCGATCAGATCTCCGGGTGAAAGCGAGGCGAGTGCCGCTGTTGCCTCCCCCACTTTCTGAACGGTGATTGAGGCAGGCGACGAGAAACCCATCGGAACTTCATCAATTCCCGGAACCCAGACCATGCAGAAGTGGCCGGGGCGGATCACAAACTCGCGATCAAACCGAAGTGTTTTCACAGTCGGGGTCTCCTCAATAACCTCTTTGACCGTCACCACAACCGGCATCCCATCACGCATGTGCACACCCCACGATCTCAGCAGCAGGAATTCCGTCCGGCGAATAGAGTTCATCAGCAATTTTTCTGAAGACTGAAAAGTCATCATAGACAGCAGATCCGATCTGCACCGCAGCCGCCCCTGCCATCATCATCTCGATTGTATCCGCAGCAGAGCAGACACCGCCGCACCCGATAATCGGGATCGAACAGGCTTCATAGAGATCATAGACGCACCTGAGCGCAATTGGGAAGATCATCGGACCCGATATGCCCCCGAACCGGTTCCCAAGCACCGGACGCCTGAGATCGATTGCGATCCGCATCGCCCGGACGGTATTGATCGCAACAAGGGCAGTCGCCCCACCTTCTTCTGCCGCTCTCCCGATTGAAACGATATCAGTGACATTCGGGGTCAGCTTCACCCATGTTGGCCTCCCAAATGCCGCCACCTCCTCGGTGCAGGCACGGACTATGATGGGATCGGATCCGATCGCAGCACCGTACCCTTCTGCGTGGGGGCAGGAGAGGTTCAGTTCAAATCCGGCTGCAATTCCATCAAACCATGAGGCAACAGTACCAAACTCAGCAGGTGTTCCCCCGAATATGCTGACAATCACGGGCTCTCCTGAAAGAGTCTCCAGTTCAGGTACAAAATTCTTTGATGGGTTTGGGAGTCCCATCGCATTGATAAGACCGCCTGTCAGCGGGATCAGGCAGGGACCGGCATGCCCCTCTTTTGGGACAGGACCAATGGATTTGGTAACCACACCCCCGGCACCCAGGCGGCGCATCCGGGAGAGTGATGCTCCGGTTGTTCCAAGGACGCCTGCTGCCAGGATGAGATGGTTATCGAGATCGACCCCCCCGACAGAGACCTGATCCTTTTGTAATGTAATCATCCAGAGGGAATTGGTGCTGTTTAATAATGAGCATACCCCATAGTACCAGTACTATGACAAGCCTTGCAGTGCTTGGCGTCGGGCGAATCGGGGGAGAATGCGCTTTTGCAGCTACCACCCTCGGTATTATCGATGAGTTGATTCTTGCAGATGTCTACAAGCCACTCCTCCGCGCCCAGGCCCTCGATCTCCTCCATATGAATTCGGATATACCGATCTCAACTGAGACTGGCAGGGTATGCGATGCGGATATCTGTATCTTTTCAGCAGGATCACCCCGCAATCCATCAATCAAAACGAGAATGGATCTCTTTGATGCAAACCTTCCTGTTGCAGATGACTGCATGAAGCAGCTTGAAGGATTTGAAGGGAAACTGATTGTCATCTCAAACCCAATGGATATCTTCTGCTATTATTTCCAGAAGAAACTCGGGATGCCGCAGGAGAACTGCATCGGTTTTGGGGGCCAACTTGATTCACGGCGGTTTGAGGTTGCGCTCGCAGGGCGCGGGATTGACGGGCCTGCCTATGTGATGGGAGAGCATGGCGAACACCAGGTACCCCTCTTCTCTCATCTGCAAAAGGATATTCCGCTCTCGGAGCGGGAAGAGATCCTTGCAGATCTACGGGGCGCAAGCATGGAAGTAATAGCAGGAAAGGGTGGAACCGCCTTTGGACCTGCATCACATATTGTTGATCTGATCCGGATGCTGAAGGGTGAGAAGAATGGAACAATCACCGCTTCACTCTCCCTTGCTGGTGAATACGGATATTCCGACTGTGCGATGGGAGTTCCGGCCTATGTCTCTTCAGAGGGTGCCAAAGTGATCCCTGACTGGCCGCTGGATGCATGGGAGAGGCAGCAGCTTGATGTAGCCGGTGAATTTCTGAAATCTCTCTGCCGGAGGCTCGATGTCTGAACGTGATATAGCAGTCATTCAGGTTGAATATAGCAATGCCCCTGGCGGCCCGATGATCCATATATTCGGGCGTGAGAGGGATGGAACGGCCGTGGTGGTGGATGTTAGCGGATTCCGGCCGTATTTCTATGTTCTTGCTGGTGAGGCGGCACGGGAGAACCACCCCGACACCATTGAGGTCTCGGTTATCAGGTCAAAGACGATCAAGGGCGAGGAGGTGGTCAGGCTCTATACCAGGCGGCCGGGAGATGTCCGTGATGTCCGTGAACGCTATCACCATTTCGAGGCTGATATCCCCTTCGCCACACGGTTCATGATCGACTGTAATGTAACAGGCGGGGTGCGGGTACCGGGGAATACCGTTGAGTATACCGGGGTTATTCCCGCCGATGTGGATGCACCTGCCCGCGTCTGTTTTCTCGATATCGAATGCGATGATTCCGACGGCTTTCCTGAGCCGGAAAAGCAGCCAATCCTCTGTCTCACCTGCTATGACTCCTTTGACACCAGATACACGACCTTCCTCATGGAATCACCGGATGCGATATCATCACCTGAGGAGGAAGTGCAAAAGGGCGGGTACACAAACGGCTGCTTCTCTGAGGGAAGGCATACGATCTGCTCCTATAAGAACGAGAGAGCGATGCTCACTGCCTTTACTGCATATATCAGGGATACTAACCCGGATATCATCAGCGGGTGGAATATCCTCGACTTTGATATAGCCTATATTATACGGAGGATGGCAACGCTCGGGCTGAACCCTGCCGATCTCTCCCGGCTTCCTGGCCAGACCGACCGGAATGCGATCCGCGGCCGGGTCGTCTTCGATCTCCTGACTGCATACAAGAAGATGCAGGGCTCCCAGAAGGAATCGTACCGGCTCGATGCAATTGCAGAAGACGAGCTCGGAGAGCGGAAGGTCAGGTATACCGGAACAGTCTTCGATCTCTGGAAGATGGATCCGGTGAAGCTGATCGAGTATAATTACAAGGATGTGGAGCTCTGTGTCGGGATCGATGCAAAGAACACGATTGTGCGGTTTTACCAGGAGATTGCACGCTATGTCGGCTGTCCGCTCGATCGAACCCTGAACTCATCAAATGTCATTGATATTTTTATCCTGAGAAAAGCTGCAGGCACCTTTGTATTGCCATCAAAGGGAAATGCCGCCGGGGATGAGTTTGAAGGGGCAACAGTCTTTGAACCTGCAACAGGAGTCCGGGAGAATGTGGTGGTGCTGGATCTGAAATCCCTCTATCCGATGGCGATGATGACCCTGAATGCCTCCCCCGAGACAAAGGATCCGGCTGGTGAGATCAAGGCTCCAAACGGGATCAGGTTCAGGCGATCTCCGGACGGACTTACCCGGAGCATCATATCGGAACTCCTCAATGAGCGGGATGAGAAGAAACGGATCAGGAACACCTTTGAATATGGATCTGATGAATACCTCCTCTATGATCTTCAGCAGAATGTCCTGAAGGTGATCATGAACACCTACTATGGTGTCTCGGGGTATTCCCGGTTCCGGCTCTATGATCGGGAGATCGGATCTGCAGTCACCTCTGTTGGCCGGGCAATCATCCAGCATACCCGGGATATCATTGACCAGAAAGGATACTTCGTGTTGTATGGAGATACTGATTCCTGTTTTGTCGAGCTGCCGCCATCTGATCTAAAACAGACAATTGCGATCGCCCGTGAGCTCGAAGAAGAGCTGAATAAGAGTTTCCGTGCCTTTGCAGAGGAGGTGCTGAATGCCGATACGCATTACTTCTCGATCAAGTTCGAGAAAGTCTATCGCCGGTTCTTTCAGGCAGGCAGGAAGAAACGGTATGCCGGACATCTCATCTGGAAGGAAGGGGCAACAGTTGACCAGATCGATATCGTCGGCTTTGAGATGCGGAGATCTGATTCACCCCAGATCACAAAAGTCGTCCAGAAGAAGGTGATGGAGATGATCCTCCAGGGTGCGGGGTTCGATGCGGTGAAGGAGTACCTCGGCGAAATAATCAGACATTATCGTGCAGGCCGCTGTCCGCTTGAGGATGCAGGGATTCCCGGCGGCATCGGCAAAAATCTTCTGGACTATGATACAAAAGATGCCCATATCAGGGGTGCAATCTATTCAAACACGTACCTGAAGACGGATTTTAAGAAAGGCAGCAAGCCAAAGCGGGTCTATATTAAAAATGTCACGAGCACATACCCAAAGACCGACGTTATCTGTTTTGAATATCCCGATCAGGTCCCGCCTGAGTTTGTCATCGACTGGGAAACGATGCTTGAAAAGACCGTAAAAGGGCCTATTTCGCGAATTCTTGAAGGTCTTGGGTGGCACTGGTCGGATATTGATCCCCGGAACACAACACTTGCGATGTTTGGGATCTCATAACCTCCTCCTTCTGATCGCCCGGTATGATAACCAGGTAAAAAGGGCAGAGAAGAGCATGATGAGAATAATGGTAGTACCTGCAGCAATATTTCCGATCAAAAATATCCTGAGTGAATCGGAACCAAATGCCATACCAAATGACCCGATTACTGATCCAAAAACCATTATCCAGAAGACTTTCCATGGATCGATTCCAATCAGCCTGCCGATTGCCGATCCCATAAGGGATCCGGCACCCTGTATCGGGAGCATCACATACAGGAGAAGAGTGAGTGCAGTAAACTTCTCCATCCATGGTTTTTCAGCGATCATGGCTTCAACATCCGATATGAGCCTCTGCATAAATGGCCCGATTCTTGGAACCATAAAGAGATGCTGGAAATTCCACGCCATAAAAAGGGCTCCGACCACATCAAGGATCAGAACGGTGAGGCCGGCATACCACCAGGGAAGCCCCGCAACAATGGCAACGGGTATGATCCATCTGCCTATCGGAGTTACAAGATAGGCAAAAACCACCGATATAAGAGTGATGAGAAGGAACGTGGGCAGGAAAAGAGAAGAGATGGCAACATAGAGAAGAATAAACAGAACTGGAATGACAATCCCAAACAGGGGATACTCATCAGGTATATCCACGATCAGAATGTGTGTGGGTTACCAATAAAGGTGTGGAAAAAATAAGTTTAGATGGAGCGGAAGAAGACCGTTGTTTTGATCTCCTCTGCACCAAAGAATTTCTTACAGAATTCGGCTGTGATCTGCGGCGGGTATTCTTTGCAGCTGAAGATGTCAAGGTATGCACCGTTTGTGTCGTTTGCAAAGTGTCCGGTGATACATGAGGTCTCAATCAGCTGTACTAATGAATATCCGGCAACCCTCTCATTTGGGCCGAAGTTCACAATAACCGGTTCACCGAAACGCTTCATATCAATGAGATCACAGACCTCTACAACAAACTGGTGGAGTTTCTGTGGGTCACGGATCGTCTCCGGGTTACAATTCTTCAGATCAATTGCCGTGCAGAGGCCCCACATATTCTCCTCTTTGAAACGGTTCATGATCTCTCTGTCGGACAGCTCTTTTGGGATCTGCATTGTCTGGGTCATAGTCTTCTAATCTCCCCTCTTTGGATACTAATAGGTTTCAAAATTCAGTATATAAATATTTCGCTGATGAAAAACGATTATAATCAGCCAGTTACGGAACCAGAGAGTTTATTTTGGTCAAAATAGACTAATTTGAGTTTTGCACTTGCCAATCTAAAAATAGCCATTCAAAATCGAATAAATTTGAAAAAGCTCAATTTTGCCATCGATAAAAAAAAGAGGAATTTTCAGGAGATGCGCTTTTTAAAAATGATTTGAGTATATAAAGGAAAGGGGCTGAATCACCCCCCGACTGTAGATCGGGCAGGGTCGTTTCAGAGCTCCAGATCAGGAACCGGACCCTTCAGTGATTGATAGGTGGCAAGTGCAGTCGGATTCCCAAGGATAATCCGTTTCAGTGTCTGCCGGATAGTGAGGGAGGGGGCGTGGTTTAAGAGATTGACAAGTATCTCCATCAGAGGAATATGGGTTTTTGTCTCCATCCGGTCAATATGCGAGAAGGTGGTAAGAAGCCCGGATGTTGTATATTCATTGACAGCCATCAGGTGGAACAGGGCATCTGCCAAAAATGATCTCCCTTCCCCAGTCTCAAGAGATATCTTACGATTCCTGGCAAACCTTCCATAGAACGCCCGTTGATCGTTTGCCTGCTCTATCCTGAGATAGCCGGAGCCTTCTATCTCACGGAGAAGAGAAACCAGATCATCGGCATCTGAGCTTGTTGTTGCAGCAAGGAACTGTTCCCAGACAACCGGATCCTTTGAGGATGCCTCCATCATCCCCCGGAATATCTCAAATCGCTCCGGATCAGATGAGGCGATCAGAAGGGAGAATGCATGCATCCGATCGGTTGAAACAGGGGTGTTCAGGAACTGGTTTTTGATCATATCATGGATCTCAGGGGTGTCAAGCCGTGCAAGGAGGCGCAGACAGAGGTTTTTCACCTGGCGATTCCGGATAAATACCGCAAGGCCACTGATTGAGTCCCATGTATGATCAGTCTGGTGGTATGCCCGGTACAATGCCAGAAGCGTTGCAGTATGTGACTGTGCAATCGCCAGTTCCAATTGGCGCCGTGCATGATAGGCCGCCATATAATGGTGGGCACGGTCAGGATCTGCTGCATCAGCAAAGATCGTCAGAACCTGAGCACCGGCACCCTCCATCAGTGCAGGATCTGAGAGGAGATCAATGTACAGCCTAATGAAGTCAGGAGAGGGTTCTGCTCCCTGATCCTGCATGAGTCGGAGGATTTCAAGCGATGAGAGCGAATGGAATGCAAGGAACCGGGCTGCAATATCTGGATCGGTCCGTGCCTGCAGGTACAGGAGATCTTCAGCAGGATGATAATCAAGGAGTCCGTAGAAGGAGAAGCCACGGTTCAATGAGTAGTAGTCAGGAGAATCGACATCTTCAAGAATGATCTCCTCCTCTGCATGCTGAACCAGATGGCATTTAGAAGCAAGTTCAGTTCCATCAGCTTTCATCAGGGCAAACCTGAAGGGGAAACACCAGGGAGGATCGCCCCGGGACTGGAGGAGGCGGAGAGTACAACAGCGGTCTTTGGGATTATATGATGGAAGAACGGTGACTGTAGGGAATCCCGGACGTTTCAACCACCCTTCTGCCATTGGTTCGAGATTCATCCCGGCGATTGATCCCATCAGGTATATCCAGTCATGACGGCTTGCATTTGAATGTGCAAACTTCCTATGGTACAGAGAGAGAGCCCAGACAAACGGCTCTTTTCCAAGGATCAATTCAACCATCCTGACAAATTCAGGTGCCTTCACATAAGTGACCGATGTTATCAGGTCATTTGGATCATTGAAACCATCCGGCTCTATCGGCATTGCAGCAGCCCCAAAATCCCGTGCAAAGGTTCCATCTGCCGGGTCAAGGAGTGAGAGGATTGTCTGGAGGCGGCTGTAATCCTCACCGAAGTGAAAGGCATGGTACTGCTGTTCGATATGGACGGTGACAGCTTCGTTCAGCCAGATCTCAAATGGCGTCTCCCCGGTGACTTCGGATCCATTCAGGTTATGATAGAACTCATGCAGTTTAACCCGCATCAGGTACTCAAAACCCGAATCAGTCATCCCGGCAAACGGCATCAGGCGGTTTGTCGAGATGGTGGTGTTGCCGACATTCTCCATTCCACCAAAGTCGGAGTTTTGCATCCCGATCTCCCGATATACCGACCCGGTATAGATGTACCCCCCGACAAGCTGTTGATCAAGATGCTCCATCTGACGGGAGATCCGCATGAGATCCTCTTCAGCTGCTCCGCGTCTCCTGAGTTTTGCCCGCTTGTTATAGAGCCGGTAGATCTCATGCCTGACTTCAGCCTGTTCATAACAATGGGGCCCGGTGAAGAGGTAGACCCAGAGTATACCATCCTCAAGGACATCCAGTGCCTGTTCTGCCCGTACCGGATCAGAGCCGGGAGGGCAGAGAAGCTCCAGCTGGAAGATCCTGCCTGAAGGATATTCAAATGCCCTCTGGAAGGAGGCATAAGTACCAACACCAAGGAAGAAGAGATATGGGGCCATCGGTGTCGTGATATTCTCATAGGTGATCGAATCCCGCTCCTCCGGAGCAGAGGGTGGGTGCAGGAACTGTGAGAAATGGGAGAATGAATGTCCTTTTGTGAGCCGATGGCGCGGGATCGCAATATCGCCGTTTGAGATCATGTGCGTGTATCGTGAGTCGGCGATTATTGTAGTCCTGTATGTACACTTTGCAGTCATCTCGTCGATACAGGGGACCAGACGCTCAAATCCCCACTGCTGGCACTGGGTGATCTGGGTGGGCGGCGCACCCTTTGGGGTCTCATCATAGTAGAGTCCTTCAAGGAGCGTGTGGGACGGACGGCAGATCGTCTCGCTCCGTATGGAAAATTCGGTATCTGAAGGGATATCATCCCCAAAAGAGATGAGTATACTATCTTCCTCCACTTCATATTCAATCCAATGTCCCCGGCATGAGAGGGAGTGGATCAGAAGTCCCTTTGCGTTCAGGCGGAGGGAACGGATAGGAGTGGACTGTGTCCTGAAAAGAGTTTCTGTAAGGACGCGGGTTTCTGTATCCGTGATGGCAAAGGTAAGATCCATATGAATGACATCTACGGGGGAAGGGGAAAAGTCCGAGCGGTAGTACCGGAATCGCGGAGGCATGGAGATGTATTCGATCCGGAAGAGGTAAAAGGTGATGGTGGGAGAGGATCTGGTCAGTATCGTTATCGAGCCGGGCAGGCGGAGTACAGTCTATCGAAAACTCAAAAATCCCTTTATATAAACACTTCATCCCTACAACCGACAGAGCAAAATAGTCCCTCATTTTATTATTCACTATGAAATACTATCCCGATGCAAGCGCAAATCTCACCTACCCGGAAGTGAACCGTGCCATCGAGAATGTTTTTGCCGAGCATGGGCGGGGGAATGTCCAGATGCCGCCGAAGATCTATATCACCTTCCCGGAAGGTGATTTCAGGACGATGCCCGCATCAATTCCTTCGATGAATCTTGCCGGCGTCAAGATCGTAAATGTCCACCCCGGCAACCCTGCACGAGGTTTGCCGACGGTGATGGCAACGATTGTTCTGATTGATCCTGCTACCGGCATACAGACGGCTTTCATCGATGCAACAGCCCTTACCGATATGAGAACCGGAGCTGCCGGGGCAGTAGCAGCAAAATATCTTGCAGAGAAGAAACCGCTGAGTGTAGGGTTTATCGGGAGCGGACGGCAGGCAGAAGCCCAGCTGCATGCAATTGCCGCCGAGTGCGATGTCAGAGAGGTGATCGTATGGAGCAGGAAGAAGGAGAATGCAGATCTGTTTGCAGAGACATATCAGCTTTTTCAGGCAAAAAGCGTCAGAACAATTGAAGAAGCCTGTTATTGCGATCTTCTCGTCACCACCACACCATCACGAAAGCCGCTGATCAGATCAGAGTGGATTCAACCGGGAACACATATCAATGCCATCGGAGCCGATGCTCCCGGCAAACAGGAACTTGATCCCGCACTGCTGTCACGAGCCGGGGTTTTTGTGGATGACTACGAACAGGCGATCCATTCGGGTGAGGTGAATATGCCGATCACCTCAGGTTCATATTCAGCAGAACAGATCGCCGGCACCCTTGGAGAGGTGGTTCTTGGGAGGAAGCGGCGTGGATCACCGCATGCCATCACGATATTTGATTCAACCGGTCTGGCGGTGCAGGATCTGGCAATAGCACGGCTTGTTGTCGAAGGGATGGAAGGAAAAGAGATCGGAGAGGAAAAACAATTCACCCAACCGGCACCTTGATCTCAATCTCATAGGAGGAGATCAGCCGTCTCTCTACAATCATATAGTAGCTCCGCCCCCCTTCAAAGAACTTATGTTTCCAGGGGCGGGGATCATTATCTCCTTCCCAAAGACTTTTATCAAGAACGCCACCGCCAGTGGGAGTGATGGTGGCAACCACCCTGCCAGGATCGGCTGCATCCATTACAGTGATGGAAAACCTGGGATATCCGACGACTCCGGATATCATACCCTCGCTCACAGATCCGGAGTCAGCAGGATCAACCGATGTCTCAACAGTATACCAGAGTTCCCAGCGGGGAAACGGGATAAAGAAGACTTCTGTTGTCAGCGGTGTTCCGGATGTGATCCCATCACCTGTACCCGCACTGAAGGTGGCATATGTGGCAAGTTGAGGAGTTTGAGGTCCGGTATCAACAGGAGATCGTGCCTGAAGGTGGGTATCATCCCGTGTCAGGTGATAGGTTCCCGGATCGACATATCCGAGCTGGATTGGAGACCCATCCCAGACCTGAACCGGACGATCGCCGATCCCGGCACCTTCAACAGTCGATGGATGGGGGATTCGGATCTGGCCAAGCGGCACCGGTGTCGGGGAGGCAGTCGGTGACGGTGCCCGCTCGTCCCCGACACCAGGAATTGAGGGGATCTCCGGCATACTCAGATCCGGGTTCTCACCGGTTGCCATCGGCTTGATGACAAGAGCGACAATGATGATGATAAAGATCCCGGTGAGAAAGATCATCCCGTCTTTTTTATCCATAATAAACCACCCCAAAGAGAGCCATGGCCATTAATGGAATGAACCACACATATGCCAGACTCCCCCTGAACGTATGCTTTATCTATAATATACTTAGGATACCAAACTTATTATCAATTTCCCAACAATCAGAACCTGTTGACAAAGCACATGGTTCAAAGACTATATTCAGAGGCTGTTTCAGGGAGTTCCCATGATTGAAAGGAGAGTATATCAATCACCATGTGACATATTTTTTTGTATTGATGCATTAATATTAATTAATAAAACGCGTATTTCTTCGAGAATTTCTTCAAGGCAATTTTCAATGAAAACACACGAAACAACAGGAACTGCCTCCATATCTTCTTTTCCCAAATATCTAAAGAGGATTCAGTCAAGGGAGATACAATACATACTTATTTATATTATTGAAAACACTATGGGACTATGAATATTGATTCGCTCCAATAGGAATGATTCCAGTATTCTAAACCGGAAAAGAAGGTGATTATAAAATGAGTCTTAAAAGAAAAGAGGACGGCTTCACCGGCCTTGAGGCTGCGATTGTTCTGATCGCATTCATCGTGGTCGCTGCGGTCTTCTCATATGTTATGCTCGGAGCAGGGTTCTTCACAACCCAGAAGAGCCAGGAGACTGTCTATGGCGCAGTTGGTCAGGCCACTGCTAATATGGAGGTTTCAGGACCTGTTGTTATAAATACAGGGGCTGGAGGAGCGGTTTCATCGATTAACTTCACAGTTGTTCTCGCAGCAGGCGGAGCACCAATGGACACAAGCAAATTTACCTATGTTGCATCCTCAGAGACGGCTTATCACGAACTGAATGCCAGCCAGGTGGATTACATCTGGTATGTTCAGGGTAGTGCAGGAACCACGAAAACATTCCTTGAACGTGGGGACATTCTTGAGGTTGGAATCACTTCACCTGCAACAAATATTGTAACTGCGAATAAGCCATTCACCATTGAAGTGAAGCCAACTGTTGGGGCATCGCTGCCGATCAACCGACTTGCACCGCTTTCACTCCAGGCCAATCAAGTGTATGAGGTATACTGAGGTGATCTATCATGAAGAAGATTGAAAACGCATTTACAGGCCTTGAGGCTGCGATCGTCCTGATCGCCTTCGTTGTTGTCGCCGCGGTATTCTCGTATGTGATGCTCGGTGCAGGATTCTTCACAGCCCAGGAAGCACAGACGGTTGTACACACAGGTATGGGTCAGGCAGCATCCAGCATTGAGATAACCGGAGATGTTTATGGATTTGGAAATACATCTGTAACACCAGCAACAGTGCAAAATGTATCCTTCGCGATATCACTGACTGCCGGAAACCAGCCGATGGATCTGTCGCGGGCTCGAGTGACACTCGCAACACCAGGCACAAGGGAAATACTGACCTTGGCATCAAACGACAGTACTGCGGAGCCAACTGCTGGACAGTGGAGTGTGTCAAATATCTATGATCAGGTTGGTTCCGGGGATCTCGTCCTTGATCCAACTGAGAAGTACCAGATAAAGGTAGCCCCAACAACTCAGATCGCTGCCGACACACGGTTTACCATTACAATACAACCTGAAGTTGGTGCTCTCACCACAGTGGTACGGACAACTCCTGCTGACATCAAAGCAGTGAATATCCTCAGGTAAACTACTACCAACTCTCTTTTTTTTGAAATCTTAACAGGTAAGCTTAGGCTCTTGAGCCTGTAATATGATCGGTGTCTTCCTGCAGGGCAGATAGCATACATGTCTTGTGTAAATGCCTGCGTAACCATTCCCACATTAACAGGTGAAACTCATCACCCATGAATATCCTCCATACCCCGCATATTGCACCCCTATTCCTCCAAATTAAGCAAAACTATTATATATCACTCAAATAATATACTAAGTATATGGCAGTAAACCAATCTCAGGTCGATAACATTCTGGCGACCGCCTCCGCCGACGATCCCGAGGTTAAACTGCAAAATCTGGAACAGGAAGTCGATCTCATGAAGAAATCGATCAAGAAGCTTTTGATCGATATACGTGAGCGTCTAAACGAAGCCGATAATCCGCTGACAGTCCTTGCACAGGGGGGTGATGTGATTGCAGGGCTCACCCCGGCTGATGCGGCACGGATCCAGGATATTGAACAGAAGACACATGAGGATGCAGTCCGGATCCAGGAGCTTGAGGAGAAGGTGGAAGAGCTCCTCTCCCGCCCCATGGGAGAAGTGGGGAAGCCTGCATCTGAGAAGAAACAGAAACGATTCATAGAGGAGGATGACGAGCTTATTCCGGATATGCCTGCCGAATATGCCCTCCCACGGGTTCCGGCAGTTGATCCGGGTACACGACTCCCGGCAAATCTCCCGATGAAGAAGGAGGGAGATGGGAAACTCTGCCTTCACAAGGTGTACCAGCTCTTCAACTGGACAAAGGCTGCCATCACCAAGTACGGCCATGATCGGCTTGATATCATGCTCGATTCATACCAGTCCATCGGATATATCACAAAAGAGGCAGCCGACGAGGTGAAAGAGATCGCCCGGATCATGCCCACCTCGCTTGGAGAAGAGCATGAAGTCGGGGCAGACGAGTTTGTATCTGAGCTCTATGTCCTAAACCAGATCCTGGATCCGGAAGACACTTCCCTTGACCGGGACATGATCACCGTCATGATGGAGCGGGATACCAGGAAAGGATTTTCAAAACGTCCAAAATTACCAAAGGAAGAACCTGGCGAGGAATGGGCACATCTGATCGATAAGATATAACTCTATACAAACCATACTATACCAGGAACAACAACTCTATAAATGAGCCATCATGAGTTCGGAGACCTTCGTTACTGCCATATTTCTCATCACTGCCATCATAGCAGCAGGTGTACTTGTCAATGCAGTGTTTCCCTCCATTTACCTTGCATCCGAAACCTTCGTATCGAGTTCTCATGAAATGGATGAGAGATTGCGAACTGATATTGCAATTGTCAATACAGTCATAAACAAGGATGATGATATCGCATATGTCTGGATAAAAAATACCGGCGTAAACCCGATAGGCGACACCCTGATCCCCCGCTTTGATATTTATCTCGGAAAAACCGGGCAGATCAGGCGGATGGAATATGATGCAACCGCGGGAAAAACTCCAATTGCGGGAAGATGGAATTTTGAACTCTACGATGACAACACAAACGGGCTCTGGGATCGTGGAGAGACTCTTGAGATCGTCGCAAATAGCGGAGATGTCGCAGAAGGGGACCGGATGACCTTCCAGATCGTCCTCCTAAACGGTGTTCGCAGGAGTATCGACTTTACTGTCGTCTAGGTGGTGTTTGATATAGGATTTGCAACCATAATCGGAGCGATTGTAGGAGTATTTCTTCTTCTTGTTGTCGCATACCTTCTGATCGGAGCCACCCTGATCACCGCAGAGGTTGTCATGACAGCACAGCGGGATATGACAGAGATACAAACTGACAGAACGGGAACCTCCATTGCAATTGAAGACCATCAGATAGTAGATAACTCAACCCTCTATGTCATCGTAAAAAATGACGGAACCACAGTGATCAGGAATCCTCTTCAGATAGATCTGTTTCTCGCAACCAGCACAGGCACCCATACCCGGGAAGACTGGCAAAAAATCGGAATCAACCCGGATCTCATCAACCCCGGGTTCCTTGATCCGGGTGAGCAGCTGAACATGAGCGTGAGTATAGATGAGTTAAACCCCCCCATCTGGGTGAAGGTCGCAACATCAAGCGGCACCACTGCATCTGCCTATCTATGAGGTGAGAGAATGAGCGTATATGATGATGACGAAGACTCCGGCAACTCATACTTAAATGATCTGATCGGGGGATCAGACAAGGAGATCCTTTCGACAGGCAACCCCGAAATTGACAGAAAGATTGCTGATGGGCTCCCCCTCTACTCGATGACCCTGATCGAGGGCGAGAACGACACCGGCAAGAGTGTCATCACCCAGCAGATCATGTGGGGTGCGATGAAAAATTCATTTACGGTTGACCTCTTTACAACAGAGAGCACCGTCAAGAGTTTCCTCAAACAGATGGAGTCAATGAGCCTGGATATCTCAGATTACTATGCCTGGGGATACATACGGGTATTTCCCCTCCATGTCGTTGGATTTGACTGGGATGAGAGCGACATGCAGGGCATCTTAGGGCGGCTTGTGAAACACATGCATAATAGCAAGGCAGAGGTCATCATTATCGACTCGCTCACGCTTTTCTCTGAATACGCATCCACCGATGTGGTCATGACCTTCTTCACCAACTGTAAGACTCTTGTTGATAATGGAAAAACCATTCTGATCACACTCCACACCTATGCATTTGAAGAGGATTCGCTTGTTAGGATCCGCTCCACCTGTGATGCACATCTTGTGATGAAGAAATCACTCATCGGTGATAAGTATGTCATGGTGATGGAGGTTGGAAAGGTGCGGGGTGCGCGGAAAACCACAGGAAACCTGGTATCCTTTGAAGTTCATCCCGGGTATGGCATGAAGATCATCCCGATGTCGGTAGCAAAAGTATAGATCATGGCATCCTCACTCTCAGTTGACGTAACCCTCCCCTTTCAGCCCCAGACAGCTGATGCAGAAGAGATCTATGAAGGGGATCTTGAGTCATCCGCACTGTACCGTATGCTCCCCGAGAACGCCCGGGAGTACGTCCGTGAGAGCCCACACCTCCTCGAATACCTCTTAATCTTCCCTGTTGATATCTATGGCATCCCGCTCTTCCTCTCTGAGCTGAAAGGCGATCTCAAAAAGATGGAGAGCCCCAATGTCATCTACCCAGTCGGAAACGAAACATTTGTCCATATCCTTCCTGACCCAAATGATGTCAGGCAGTACTATATTCCAATTGAACCCTCGTTTCTTCACAGTGTCGGCTATCTCAACGCTGCAATCGAATGTAAACTCGTAGATCTCCTTGATGTTATCGATTATGATCCGGTTACCGAAAAAGAACGGGCCGATCTCCTTAAAAAACTCTTAAAAGAGATCACCTACATCAAAACATCCCAGGATACTGCACTCATTGAACCGGGGAAAGCTGAAGTCTCAAAATCCATCAGGGATAAGGTCATGGACTTCCTCCAGAAGGATCTTGGGGATACAAAGAAGGACTCGGTGGCACGTAAATTCCCCGGAGTCCCCCAGACAGCTGATGGAAAAGTGATAGTCACCCCCGCACAATATACCGCACTTGAATATGTCCTTATACGGGACAAAGTCGATATGGGTGTCTTAAAGCCGTTTCTTCAGGACAGCTATATCGAAGATATCACCTGTAATGGCGTGGGGCCGATCTTCATTGAGCATAAGATCTTCAAAGGGTTGAAATCTGTCATTGAATTCAAAAAATCCGATGAACTCGATCTCTTTGTGCTGAAGATGGCAGAGCGGATTAAAAGTCCGATCACCTACAAGAGCCCTATTGTTGATGCAACACTCCTTGATGGATCCCGTATCAATATTGTCTTTGGGACCGATATCAGCAGGCATGGAAGCAATTTTACCATCCGAAAAGCGATGGGAGAGCCCCTATCGATCTTAAATATCATCGACAGCGGCGGTATGGACTACATGTGTGCTGCATACCTCTGGATTTTGATCGAATACGGGATGTCTCTATTTGTCTCCGGGGAGACGGCATCAGGCAAAACCACCACCCTGAATGCCATCACCGCCTTCCTGCCTCCTGATAATAAGATTGTCACCATTGAAGATACTCCTGAACTGAACATCCCTCACCGTAACTGGACACGTGAGGTTGCAAAAGGCAAAGGCAAGGGCGAAGGTGAAGGAGGCGAAGTGACGATGTTCGATCTCCTCCGTGCCGCACTCAGGCAGCGGCCAAACCAGATCCTGGTTGGAGAGATCCGTGGTGTCGAGGGTGCCGTGGCATTTGGTGCGATGCAGACAGGCCACCCGGTCATGGCAACATTCCACGCATCAACTGTTGAAAAGCTGATCCAGCGTTTAACAGGCGATCCCATCCTCATTCCAAAGACGTTTGTGGACAGCTTGAACGTCGTTGTCATCCAGAGTGCAGTGAAGCGGCCCTCAGGTGAAACGGTGCGGCGAATCCTCTCAATATCCGAGCTCGTTGGATTTGATCCGGAGAGCGGAGGCTTCTCCTTTGTCGAGGCATTTTCATGGGAGCCGGTTACTGATACCTTTAATTTTAATGCCAAAGGTATCAGTTTCCTGCTTGAGTACAAAATTGCCACGATGCTCGGCATTCCGGAGAGAAACAAAGCCGATATCTACCTTGAGATCGATAAACGTGCCAAAATCTTAGAGAAGCTCCATGAGGCAGGTTTCACGCGGTACTATGATCTCTTTAATATGCTGACGAAAGTCAGGAAGCAGGGGCTTCTGAAGATCGATATCGGGGGCAACTGAGAGATGTTTGAGGATGTTGTTGAGCGGCTTCGGGAAAATAATGAGGGGAAGCTCCCCTTTGAAGATCTCTTTCAGAAGATATACAAACGGATCACCAGAGTTTTTGATGACCGGAGAATGGCCTCCGACATCCTCCTGATGGTCACGTACATGGATTCACTCGCAATCGCAAAAGCAACACGCCCGGAGATCTTTGCGAGCACTGCTGTGAAGAAAGAATATGCATCAGCCAAGGCGATCAAGAAGATTGAGTTCTTTGTGAAGCGTTTTGGATACAGCTATGTCCAGGCGATAACAATTGTTGGTGAACGGGTTGAGAATGCAATTCTAAAGACCCTTCTTCAGCGATTTGGAAATGCGATGGAATCCGGCGTACCTGACATCGATTTCCTTGACGGGGAGCTCTCATCCTCAATGGAGATCTTCAGGAATAACCAGGAGGCAGGCTATGAACTCCTGAAGAAATGGGCGGATGCCTACATCGCCATGCTCCTCTCCTCTGTTGTGATTGCCATCACGCTCATGATATCGGTTGCAATCTATACACCGGGTTCAGTTGAGGAGACCCTCGGGATCACCTATGTTATTGTGATCCTTATTTCCGTCTTTGGTATCGGAACGATGTTTCAGACGGTTCCAACCGACGATCGTGTCTATAAATCAGAAGAGTGGTCCTCGAAAGAGCAGGCAATGATCAAAAAACTTGAGAAGATCATTATTCCAATAACAATCATCGCATGGCTTCTCAGCTGGGCAATCGGCGTTCCTGCCGGAGTTGTCTTTATGCTTGTTGGATTCATGCTCGGACCACTTGCGGTTCTGGCATATATTGACAATAGCAATGTCATTGCCCGTGATAATGAATTTCCAAACTTTATCCGGGGAGTCGGAGCGATGATGGGAGGAAAATCTGTCACCTTGTCTACAGCACTCGCCATGGTTGATAAGAAATCGATGCCCACCCTCTCCCCCCTTCTTCAGTCAGTCTACTCCAAACTGAATCTGGGACTGGATGAAGAGCTCTCATGGAAACGGTTCATCGGTGAATGCGGGAGTAATTTTATTTATAAATACTTCAGTATCTTCCGCGACACCGCAAAGATGGGTGGCGATGCAAAAAAGATCGGCACTGTTGTTGCAGACTCCATGCTTGAGCAGGTGCTGATGAGAAAGCGGCGTGAGCTTGCAAGCATGGGTTTTGTAGTCCTCTTAATCCCGATGCATGCGGCGATGAGCGCAATCTTCATCGCACTGTATGAGATCCTGAGCACCCTCTCTAAATCCATAACAAGTGTCATGATGAATTTTGAGGCAGCATCGGCGGCTGCCTCAGGTGATGCAATCGGAGGTGCCATGGGCGGTGGAATGATCGGTATGTTCCTGGATTTTCCTGAAGCCTTAATCGGTGCTTATGTGGTTCAGATTCTTGTGATCATCTGTTTCTCCAATGTCATCGTCGGGCAACTTGCGGTTGGCGGAGATCGAACTATTGCCTATCCCTTTATTTCAATACTTTTTGTCATCACCGGAATGCTTTTCCTGGCAATACCTCCGGTTATTGATGTTTTCTTCAGCATGGAAGGTCTTGTTTCAACAGGAGGGGGTGTAGTATGAAGGATTCAGTGCGGAGGATGCTCCTCTTTTTTGGGATCGTAATAATTGGAGTAATACTCCTTTTCATCGATCTGCCATTTATCTATCTGGTAGTAATCGTCTCACTCTTTGGCATATTCCTACTCTTTATCACAGGGGCATTCTCCCTGAAGAGCCTGAGGAGAAAGAAGGAAGACGCAAAAAAATCAGATGAGCCCATTAGGCAGAAAGGATCAACCTTTGGTGAGAGATTTGCAGAGAAAGCCCCTTCATTCTATGCACTCTATACAAAGCTCACCGGCGGAGGAAGAAAACCAAAAGAGAAGAAAGAGAAGAAGGAAGGAGGCCTTTTTGGCAGGAAAAAGAAGGATGATAAGGAAAAGGCAAAACCAGCCACCTCATCCGGTGTGATCAAAGCCGATGCTGGCGAATCGATTGACGACGAACCTGAAGATGATGATCTCTTCGGCGATATTAACCTGGATGAGCTGGATGATGAGGAGCTTGATGATTTCGGAGACAATGAGGCGGCCATTGACATGGGGCAGGATGACGCATACATGGCAGATGACGTCGCCTCAATCCTTGCCCAGGCCGGGGATCTGGATGATGAACTCCCGGAGGAAGGCTTCAATCAGCCCTTAGAAACTCCAGTTGATGATTCACTTGATACTTCCTTTGATGACTCGATAGATGATGATCTCCTCTCAACTGACGGCGATCTCGACTCTATTGATCTTGATGAATTAGAAACAGGTGATGAAGAAGAGGTACCGGATGGATTTGAAGATTCGGAGGAGATTGAGGATCCAATGGCCGACTCAGCAATTGAGGAGGAAGAGGGTCGGGATAAGACAAAAAGTGATGAGTTCAGTTTTGGTGATTCTGTTGAAGCCATCAGTTCAAATGTAGGTTTTTCAGATGCATCAGGGAAAGAGACGAAGAGTTCGTTCTTCTCAAAATCCGGAGGCGGAGGTTCCATGGGAGAGGGTGATCTCCTCAGCGAACTGAAGAGCGGCACAAAGAATGTCAAGAAAAAACAGGATCTCAGCCTTGTCCGGGAGTTAAAGGATGCTCAGGTCTCATCGGAGGAGCTTGAAGAAGAGTTATCCAATCTGCTCACTATATTAGGAGGAAAAAAGGATACTTAATCAATATCCGGTAGAAAAAGATATTGATGGGGTGAAGAATCATGGTAAGTGCACCGGTCAAAATACAGCATAATGATGAATGGATCAATTGCAAGATAACAATTGATGATGAAAAACTTGTCATACCCCCACCGGCAAATATAACGATCCCCCTCAAACATATCGTCGATCTGGAAGAGAAAAAAAAGAATACCCTCACCATCATCAGAAAAGATGGCTCAGTCATCGATCTTGTTTCGGTTGAAAAGGTCAGATTCGTTCTGAAGCATAAAATTCTGATGAAATGCAGTGGATATCGGCTGATGGTGCAGTTC
>Ga0163225_100008_pt1 | contig 65372 bp, 72 predicted proteins | sample MSEWel2016_04_06_2_FD_113145 | JGI IMG/M metagenome (GOLD analysis project Ga0163225, IMG submission 113145) | Subsurface microbial communities from deep shales in West Virginia, USA - MSEEL Well Study Marcellus 5H_2016_04_06 ... | reverse complement strand
TGGAAAGAGTGACCCAAAACCAGTTGTCCGCTATATGGTATTTGGGTGCGGGAGCATCGGCTACAATGTTATAGAGGAACTCCTGAAAGAAACCGATAATATTGTTGTTGTCGATTCTGATGAGAAACGGGTTGAGGACTTAAAAGACCATAAATATCAGGCGATAGCCCATGACATAGCAGACCCGGAGATCTTCCGGGAACTTCCCATTCCTGAGATCATCTTTGTTCTCTCAAACAACAAGGAGGCAAACCTCTCCGCAGTCGGAATGGCCAAGAAGTGTCATCCACAGGCATTCTGTATAGCGCGTGCAGTAGATCTCTTCTCTGTCGACAAACTCGTTGAGGAGGGGGCGGATGTTGTCCTCTATCCCCAGCAGGTGGTTGCAAAATCTGCCGTCAACCACATGAAACGGCTGATTGCCGCACGGAGTGCACAGCAGCTCTACTCGCTTCTTGAAGGAATGGCCGGAACAATCGGTATCATCACACACAGAAACCCTGATCCTGACGCAATCTCAAGTGCTATGGCACTCTGTGCCATTGCCGAGGCCGCAACCAAAGGCGAGCTGAAATGTACTATTCTCTTCGATGGAAATGTCGGACACCAGGAAAATCGCGCATTTGTTAATCTCCTTGAGATCCAGATGGAGCGGATCACCCCTGAAAAGCTGAAAGAATGCACCCATCTCGCTCTTGTTGATTCTGCAGCACCCGGAGTAAATAATGATCTCGATCCGAATCTTGCAATCGACATCATCATCGACCACCACAGCGCAGATGGGGTTGAGCTGAGGAACAAACCGAAGTTTATGGACATCCGTCCTGAAAGCGGAGCTACTGCCAGCATCTTTGCCCAGTACCTCCAGGAACTCGACATCAACGTGGATACAAAGATTGCAACCGCACTCTACTATGGCATACGGGCAGATACCCGCGAGTTCCGTCGTGGTGTCACCTCAAATGACCTCTATAATGCTGCATACCTCCTCCCACTCTCGGATGCGGATCTCCTTGAGAAGATCATGTCCCCGTCATATTCCCAGGAGACCGTTGATGTGATGGGGAATGCAATCAGAAGCCGCAGAATAAAAAATGGATTCCTTTTTGCAAATGTCGGCTACCTGCGGAACCGTGATGCCATCCCCCAGGCGGCTGATATGCTCGTCAATCTCGAGGGTGTATCAACCGCACTCGTCTATGGCATCACCGATCAGCAGATCACGATATCCGCCAGGAACAAGGATATCCGGGTGCATATCGGCAATGTCCTCAAAGAAGCGTTCGGTGCTTTCGGGGATGCGGGGGGGCACGGTACAATGGGAGCAGCAAGCATCCCCCTCAATTACTTTTCTCTTGTCCGTGATAAGGAAGAACTCCTTGAGATGATCATTGACCCGATCTTAAACATCTTCACCAAGATCGTCGGGATCGATGATAACGGGGATAAGAATGAGGTTTGAAGAGTGGGAGCCTCATTATATTGAGATTCTTGACTATTTTGGATTTGACCGCGAATCTGATGAGGCAGCAGCCGATCTCCTTGCCGGGCTCCTCCCCCGGGATGATATCAGAGCAGTTGAATCTCTTGTTTCTGGAAAAAACGTCACCATCTGCGGCAATGCCCCCTGCCTTGCCTCAGAACTCGATAGGATAGAGGGGGTCGTTCTCGCTGCAGATGCAGCGGCACTGGTCCTGTATAATGCAGGCATTCTCCCGGATGCCATCTTCACCGATCTGGACGGGGCAGATGATCCCTTCATCACCATGAATGAGAAGAAGGCGATTATTGCGATCCATGCCCATGGCGACAACATGCCGCTCCTCCGGAGGTGGGTACCACGGTTTCCGGGGAAACTGATCGGCACCACGCAGGCCGCTCCACGCAACAGTATCCATAACTTCGGCGGCTTCACCGATGGTGACCGCGCCGCCTTCGCAGCAGACGCACTCGGGGCAGCACACCTGAACTTCATCGGCTTTGACCTCTCCGACACCTCTGTTGATCCGATGAAGAAGGGAAAACTCTTCTGGGCACGCCGGCTCCTCGGCATGATCGGTTATGACCTCTGACGCGCTGATAATCGACGGCTATGTGGACGAGCCCGCCTGCCTTGGCGTACCCCCATACATATCACCCTATATCCGGACAACAGCAGGTGTCCTCATCGAAGCAGGATATCGGGTGCGCTATACCACAATCGATAAGATCAGATCCGCACCCCATGAGCTTCAGGCATTCAGATCGATCCCTCTTGTTGTCGTAATCGCCGGCCAGACCGTCCCCGGCAAGTACCTTGCCGGAACACCTGCAACCCTGACTGAACTGCGGCAGATTGGATCACTCTTTGAGAGGAGCAGGCTCCTCCTCGGAGGACCAATCAATTATGGCATCTCCTCCGGCGGTGGAAAGAAGGCACTAAAAGAAGCGATGCCGGGATATACCACACTGCTCACCGGTGATCCGGCAACCGCCTTGGAGCGGTTCCTTTCTAACGGAGAGACACATGGTGTGGAGGACTACTCAGAGAGCGGGCGGTGGAGCATCCTTGGAGCAGGAATCGTTCGTGATCACCCCCATTTCCCATACGTCATGCTCGAGCTTGAGACTGCAAAAGGTTGTTCACGTGCAGATACAGGAGGGTGTTCCTTCTGCACAGAACCCTTCCACGGTACCCCGAGGTACCGGCCGGTTCACCTGATTGAAGAGGAGGTTTCAGCTCTTGCTGCCAATGGTGTCCGGCACTTCCGGATAGGCCGCCAGCCCGATCTGCTGGCATATGGAAGCTCGGGGGGCGGGTTTCCATGCCCGGATCCAGAGGCGATCCGCTCACTTTTCACGGCGATCCGGCGGGCAGCCCCGGATCTTGCAACGCTTCATATCGATAACGTGAATCCGGGCACAATCGCACGGCATGAAGAAGCCGCCCGCGAGGCGCTCGCGACAATAGTTGAATTCCATACGCCGGGGGATATCGCGGCATTCGGGATGGAGACCGCAGATCCTGAAGTGATTGTGGCAAACAACCTCAAGGCAACTCCGGAACAGATGATGGATGCGATCAGAATCGTCAATGAAATAGGAGGTATCCGGGACAAAAATGGTGTTCCCCAGCTCCTTCCGGGGATAAATTTCGTTTGCGGACTATTACATGAGACCAAAGAGACCTACCGGCTGAACCAGTCCTTCCTCGAAGACCTCATCCGATCAGGACTCCTTGTCCGCAGGGTCAATATCCGGCAGCTGATGCCTTTTGAAGGGACACGGGCATATGAGGAGAATACCCTCGCACACTATCACAGCCAGTTCCGGTCTTTCAAGGAGTGGATCCGGAAGCATTTCAATCCCGTAATGCTTGCCCGCGTCTTCCCCCCCGGCACCATCCTGAAAGATGCAGTCGTTGAGGTCTCGGGGAGAACCTCATTTGCCCGCCAGATGGGGACATACCCGATCCTGATCGGCCTGCCCCTTGAACTCAGGGAGCGGAGCCTCGTCGACTCGGCCGTTGTCGGGTACGGAAGCAGATCGCTGACTGCTCTTCCGTACCCGATCCCAATCAACCATCTTCCGGCATCTGCTCTGAAAGCACTTCCCGACATCGGGAAAAAGACAGCTGCCACCATCCTTGTAAAACGCCCGTTTAATGATCTGAAGGAATGGGAGAAGGTGACCGGCGGAACACGGATCGACCATCTGATCACCTTCTCCTGATCCCGCCGGTCTCACTCTATGAGAGGATCGCGGTCAATCGCCCTCTCTTCAGGCATCCTCGTGGTGATGGAGATCTACATTCCTGATGAACAAGGAAGAGATCAGAGCAGAAGCTCCATGATCATCCGATCGATATCAGGATAGTAATAGGACTCCTCATATGAGAGTATCTCAAAGTTCTTTGACTGGAGCAGTGTCGTTACTGGAGAATGCCGTTTTGAGATTGCAATCCTGACGCGTTTTGCTCCCCTCTTCCTGAAGGATTCAAGAAGAGGATCCAGGAGTTCAACCCCGATACCCTGCCCCTGCCATTCGGCGGCAACGCCAATTCTCAGGATCCATGCTTCTTTGGGATCTTCTGCCTCCTGCGCACCGATACTATAGCCGATTGGATCGTCTTCATGAAGAGCAACATAAAATGTCCCTTTAAAGAGCTCTCCTGCCTGGCGGAGAAAGATGGGAGAATAGCCGTAATCTCCGAAAAGCTCCCTTTCAATCCGGCAGATATGCGGATAATCCCCCGGATATATGTCCGTACCAGATGTTGCATCAACCATCACCCCGGTATACTACAACGCCTACGGAGATGGAAAAATAGCTTTCGATCTGGTTTTTGGTGGAAAACCCTTTGTCTGTTTCCACCGTACATATAGGAATACAGGAGACCGAGGGATCCAGGTGGAAGAAGTCACCAGCAGTTATACACCAAAAGAGGTGGAGGAGGAGGCACGTGCATTCTGGCGTGCTGAGGATACCTACAGGAATGTACAGGAACTCAGGAAGAATGGAAAACCGTTCTTCTTCGTCGACGGACCACCATATACAACCGGGTACATCCATCTCGGAACGGCATGGAACAAGATCCTAAAAGATGCCATACTCAGGTATCACCGGATGCATGGACGCCATGTGATCGATCGGGCAGGATATGACATGCATGGCCTCCCAATCGAAGTCAGGGTTGAGAACGAACTTGGGTTTACCTCAAAGAAGGATATCGAGACATTCGGGATTTCACAGTTTGTCGAGAAATGCCGGACATTTGCAGTCACCCATAAAGAGATCATGAGCAGGCAGTTCTCGGATCTCGGCGTCTGGCTCGACTTTGAGAACCCGTACCAGACGATCTCAAATGAGTATATCGAAGCCGCATGGTTCACCCTCAAACGTGTCGAAGAGGAAGGGATGCTGGAGCGGGGATACCGGGTTGTCAACTGGTGCCCACGGTGTGAGACTGCCATCGCCGATGCCGAGGTCGAATACCAGGATGTCACAGATCCATCAATCTTCGTCAAATTCCCCCTTAAAGGAGCAAAGAACGAATACCTCGTCATCTGGACGACAACACCCTGGACACTTCCCGCTAATGTTGCCGTTGCTGTTGCTACTGATTTTACATATGCACGTGTGAGAGCAATCCGGGAAGGCATAACCGAGATCCTCTGGATCGCAGACGATCTTGTTGAGAGCGTTCTGAAAGCAGGACGGTACCAGGACTATGAGATCCTCGGTGTCAAAAAGGGTGCAGAGCTTGTCGGCACCGAATACACATCCCCTCTTGTCTCCTCTGTTCCGATGCAGGCCCGGATCACCCACCGTGTCGTTGCTGCGGACTTTGTTGCCATGGAAAATACCGGGATGGTGCATATCGCCCCGGGACACGGCTGGGACGACTATGTCCTCGGTATGAAGGAAAACCTCCAGATCGTCTGCCCTGTTGACGGCACCGGACGGTTCACAGAAGAGGCAGGCGAATTTGCCGGACTCTATGTCAAGGATACGGAGACAAACAAGGATGTGATCGATGCACTCGGTTCCGCACTCCTTGCCGAGAAGAAACTCTCCCACCGGTATGGCCACTGCTGGCGGTGCAAGACCCCCAATATCTTCCGTGCCACCTCCCAGTGGTTCATCAAGGCCAGCGATGTCAAAGAGAAGATGCTTGCATCCATACAGGACGAAGTAACCTGGTTCCCGGACTGGGCAGGGAGCGCACGATTCCATGACTGGATCGAAGGTGCGCGCGACTGGTGCATCTCCCGGCAGCGGTACTGGGGCATTCCGATCCCGGTCTGGGTCTGTCCATCATGCGATACCTACCGGGTGATCGGCAGATTCTCCGAGCTTGAAGAGCTCTCCGGCAGCACAATCGCCGATCCGCACCGGCCCATGGTCGATGAGATAACCATTCCCTGCACCTGCGGCGGCACCATGCATCGTGTCGAGGATATCTTTGATGTATGGTTCGATTCCGGGGTCGCCTCATGGGCAACACTCGGCTATCCGGGTAGAGAGGAGGCATTCAAAAACCTCTGGCCTGCCGATTTCATCACCGAAGGCCAGGATCAGACACGGGGATGGTTCTACTCACAGCTTGGCCTCTCCACAATCGCCTTTGGACAGGCGCCATACAAGCAGGTGCTGATGCACGGGTTTGCCCTTGATGCACAGGGGAAGAAGATGTCGAAGAGCTTCGGAAACGTCGTCACTCCTGAGGAGGTGATCGGGAAGTTCGGAGTTGATGTTCTGCGGCTGTATATACTCTCCGCGAGTGCGCCATGGGATGACCTGAAATTCAACTGGGATGGTGTAAAGACGGTTCATCGTGCACTCAACATCCTCTGGAATGTCTACCGGTTCCCGATCCCCTATATGCGGCTTGACAACTTCCAGCCGGGAGCAGATACAGCCGGTGCCTATGATCCATCAGTAATCAAAAGAATTGCTTCTGAAGGAGCATTTGAGGATCGGTGGCTCATCTCAAGGATCAGTTCCCTCACCAAAGAGATCGGCGGAGCCATGGATGAATACCAGATCCACAGGGCCACCCGGAAAATAATCTCATTCATCTTAGATGACCTCTCCCGCTGGTACGTCCAGCTTGTGAGGCCGAGGATGTGGCTTGAAGAGGATTCTGCCAGCAAGCAGGAGGCATATGAGACGATCTATTTCGTGATGAGACGGCTTGTCTCGCTTGCATCCCCGTTCATCCCACATCTTACAGAAGAGATCTACCAGAACCTGAAACTCCCGGGAGATCCGGCAAGTGTCCATATGCTCGACTGGGCAGAGAAGGATTCCAGCCTGATCAGCACCGCTATCGAGGATGCGATGCAGGTGGTTCAGTCCTTTGACGATGCGGTTGCCAATGCACGGCAGGCAGGAAAGAGGAAACTCCGGTGGCCGGTTGGCGAGGTCGTGGTTGCAACAGAGAGTTCCCTTGTAAAAGAGGCAGTCGAATCCCTTCTTCCCCTCTGTAAGGCACGTGCCAACAGCAGGAGTGTCCGTGTTGTATCAGGCACCTGGGAACGTGTTCTCTGGACGGCAGAGCCGCAGATGAAGAAGATCGGCCCTGAGTTTGGAAAGACCGGGGTAATGGTAAAACGTGCGATCGAGGAGGCGGACGGAACGGCACTCCGGCAGCAGATCAAAGAGACGGGATCTGCTACCATCACCGCAGGGGACCAGGAGATCGTGATCACAACCGATCATGTCACCTTCAGCGAGAGGCTACCGGAAAATGTTTATTCAGCAGCAATGCCCGATGCAACCGTCTATGTCGATGTCTCCCTCACCGATGAGCTGGAAGCCGAGGGGTATGCACGTGAAGTGATCCGGCGTGTTCAGGAGATGCGCAAACAGATGGATCTCTCGGTCGACGATCAGATCCAGGCAGCCATTGCGATCGGAGAGGATCGGATCCGATCACTGCTCGACCAGTCAAAAGACTGGATTGCAGGAGAGATCCGTGCTTCATCACTTGTATTTACAAAAGAAAAGGCGGAAAAGGCCGGGTTCTCATCAGACTGGGATATCGAGGGGCTCAGCGTATCAATTACCCTGCTTGGCCCCTGAGATAAGGGAAGAGAGATATACTCTCCCCTCTTCTGAATTGAAGAGTGGAGGATTCCGATCAGAGACGATCCGGGTTCTCTGCGTCACCACCGCTTCATCCTCTTTTGGATTATATCCGGGCATCTCTTCAGAGGTACGATAGACAACCAGTCCACGCCTCTGCCACCCTGGAGTCTCAGCCAGATTGATACCGCGCGAATGCATCAGCTCGTGCATGGCAGCGGTATTCATCCCATGGAGCAGCTCCTGCACCTGTGAAGCCGGATGGCCATCTTCTCCAAGCGCCCACTGGCAGTAGGCATTATTGTGGTTTCTCCATGCCTCTTTCTGCCTCCAGATCAGGTATTCAACTGCAGTTTCACCGTCAACCGGCACAACCCGCGCATCAAAGGATATCGGAGACGGAAAAGTGAGTGCCTGCGTAAGGGCGCTTGCCGTGTAAGAGGCAGCAACGGAATCGAGTTTTTCTACACGGCCGTAAAAAGGGAGCTTTGTAAAGAAGAGGTTGATCTCATCGGAGAAGGTATAGGCAAAATCCGCGGAGAGACCGCTCTCCCTCAGGAGAAGGGATGATACCGTCTCCATTGCAGTGGAGAAACGCTCATCAAACGGCTTTTCAAGACCTATCACCCCGGCAACGGAGCGGAAGGATCTTCCGTCAAGCCTGATGAAACAGGGTGCTATTGTCCGGATTTCCGAATAAATCTCCCTTCGCTTCATTCGTCCTGATCCCGTTCGGCGGACGTATTGAAGGCGCCCGGGATATGCCGGATCAGTACAATATCAGAAACCTCCTTGATCAGACGGTAGGGAACCTTCAGACCCTTAAACGACTTTAAGTCAATAATATCAGGATTAATGTTTGTCAGGGCGAGCGATGCCATCTTTTTGTTATCTATATCGATGACAACATCAGCGACATTACCAATGAACACAGCCCTGTCAGTATATACGCTCATTCCAAAGAGCTCCGAGATCTGCCACTTCATATCAATCTGTTCAAGATATATACTAAATACTTAAAAAAGATACTCCCTTGCATGAATGGATCGCTGGAGATAGGACGGATTTTTGACATACCGATCCGCCTTCATATAACTTTTTTACTGGTGATACCGCTCTTTGCATGGATCATCGGCAGCCAGATCAACCTGACAGTCGATTTTATTGAGGGCATCTTTGCCATCCCTATCGACAGAACCATCATTGAAAGTGGGATTGTACCGTATATCCTCGGCACTATCGTGGCGCTTACCCTGTTCTTCTGTGTATTCATCCACGAACTTTCTCATTCGCTCATCGCACGTGCCCACGGCATACAGATCAATTCAATCACCCTGATCATCTTCGGCGGTGTCGCCTCGATGGAGGAGATGCTCCCGGATCCAAAAGTGGAGCTCCCGATGGCGATTGCAGGCCCCCTCACCAGCCTCGGGCTTGGGATCCTCAGCTGGATGCTCGTCTATGTCATTGATCTGGTTGTTGAAGCCCCCGCTGTTGCAGGAGTATTCATCTATGGATTCGGGTACCTGGCAATTCTGAATATCCTGCTTTTTGCCTTCAATCTCCTTCCGGCATTTCCGATGGATGGCGGACGGGTGCTTCGTGCCTGGCTTGCAAAACGGATGCCGCTTCATCGCGCAACACGGATTGCATCGGATATCGGGAAGGGATTTGCCATCCTCTTTGGGATCATCGGGGTTTTCACCTTCAGCTTCATCCTCATCATTATTGCATTCTTCATCTACATCGGTGCTGGCCAGGAATCGTCAATGGTTACAACAAACTTCCTGCTTCAGGATGTAACCGTCGGTGAGATCATGTCAAAAGAAGTCCTGAGTGTCGAGCAAAACCTCCCGCTCACCGAAGTGATACGCCTGATGTACACCACAAAACATCTTGGATTCCCCGTTGTTGACCGAGGAGACCTGATTGGGATCATTACTCTTGCAGATATCCACAGGACCAGCGAGATCGACCGTGAAGCGATGCAGGTCCGGGATGTGATGAGCAGGCAGCCTGTCACGACAGTCCCGCCATCCGCATCGGTCACCGAAGCGCTCAGGATTATGACGATGCAGAATATCGGGAGGATCCCTGTCGTCGAAGAGGGGAAAATTGTTGGAATCGTTACCCGGACGGATATCCTGACGGTGCTTGAACTAAAAGATATGGGTTAGAGGGAGAGGGTCTTCCGGATACCGGTGGCATCGGTCCTGTAGCCACCTGATTCATCCAGAACCGATCTGAAAGCATCAGATTCGATCAGCTTAAGGAGGGATTCGATACGGGGATCATCGAGATCCTCTGTCATGATCCCGATCTCATACCGCTCGGTTCCCACGGGAACAAATGAGAGCCCGGCGATCTCTGCCGCAGATGCAACACAGAGACCTGCATCCGCCTCTCCGCTTGCAACAGCAAGAGCAACGGCTAGATGAGTCGTCATCTCCCGATCATAGCCTGAAATCGCTGATGGATCGATTCTGCGCTCTTTCAGGAGGTGATCAAGGAGCATCCGGGTACCTGACCCCTTCTGCCGGTTCACAAACGTAACCGAATCCAGCTCTTCAAAGCTGATCCCATTCCGTGAGGCGATACCCTGTTCCCGTTCTGCAACACAGACGAGAGTCACCTCCTCACCGGGCAGGTACCGCTCAAGGTACCGGATATTATAGCTGCCATCCGGTGCAAGAAGATGCATCGGCGCGCAATGGCAGTGCCGCCTCTTCAGGGCAAGAATACCTCCCATGCTCCCGATATGAGCAGAATGGACCGGGAGCGGAGCGAGGAGATCGGCCATCCGGTCAAGGATCGGATCATGACTTCCGGCAAGAATGAGGCCAGATTCCAGTTCCTCTTTCGGTACACTCAGGGAAACCGGAACCCTTTCACCCGCCTCAAGCCCTTCTGAATCTGCAGATATCCTGAGAACCCCGTTGGACCGGACCGCACTCATCTGGACACCCGCGCCGCGGGAGAGAGGGGTTGCTATCATCCGTCCTGCCACACGCCCCGCGCTCATCAGGACGAACTCATCAGTTCCGATATCTGAGGCGAGTGTTCGTGTCAGTTCCGCCTCGATCACCTCGCGTGATGGAACAGGGATTCCTGCATTTCTGATCACCGGAGTGATGATCTCCCGGATCACCGTCAGGGCGGAGAGGGGATAGCCGGGGAGCCCAATCACCGGCTTACCCCTGATCATACCGATGATCACCGGTTTTCCCGGTTTGATACCTACCCCGTGAACCAGCACCTCGCCGAGCTCGCCGACCACCTGCGCCGTATAATCTTTGGTACCCTTTGACGAACCTGCCGAGATGATCACCATATCATAGGCAGATACTGCGCTATCAACTGCCTTCCGTATCAGGTCCGGATCATCACTTACAAGGGGGGAAACTGCTGCATGGACTCCGAGTGATCGAAGATGTGCGGCTGCCATCTGGCAGTTGCTCTCGACAACCTGACCGGGTTTTGGGCGTGTGCCATGAGCCACCAGTTCGCTCCCGGTCGGAATGAGCCCGGCAGAGAGGGAGAGAACGGCGACATCGGTGATCCCGTATGCGGCAAGCGCCCCGATATCGTGGTACTGGATGCGATGGGCCCGGGGAAGGGCCATCTCGGACTGGGCGATATCCTCACCAACCGGCCGGATATGCTGCCATGGTGCTGCTGCCCTTCTGATCGCATATCCTCCGTCCTCAAACGCGACATCCTCAATCATGATCACGGCATCATAGCCTGATGGAATGACATTGCCGGTATTCACGCGGACTGCATCCCGAAGGATAACCGGGTGCTTATCGGTTGCGCCATGGGTTGACCGTGAAGAGACCGCAATCCCATCCATTGCTGAGAGATGGGCTTCGGGAACAGAATATGCAGCATAGATCGGATCAGCAGTCACCCGCCCGACACTCTCAATGAGGGGTACGCGGATCACCTGCGGAACTGGCGGGCAGTGCCTGCCGATGAGTGCAATCGCCTCTTCGAGCGGGACGAGAGAGAGATACCGGCTCACCACAGGAACACCTCCACAACCTCACCTGTCTCAAATCCTTCGGACTCTGCTGGTACACGGACATACCCCTCACTTTCTACGAGGGTATGCAAGAGTCCGCTCTTTGAAAAGATCGGAGTTGCCAGTTCGTCCCTGACTTTCACCCTGACATAATCCTCCCTCCCTTTTGCTGAGGGAATCCCGGCAGCAAGGGTGCAGGAACAGGTCTGTTCAGGAAGACTGATACCGCTCATCACGGAGAGAAGGGGAACGCAGATCGCCCGCATGACCATAAATGCCGAAGATGGGTGGCCGGGGAGGCCAATCACCGGACGATGCTGGATCTCACCGATTATTGTCGGTTTTCCCGGAGATATCGCAATCCCATGTACAAGAACCTGTCCAAGATCTGCGATCACCCGTGCGGTTGCATCCCGGTCATCTTTGGAGCTTCCGCCTGAGATGAAGATGGCATCAGCGTGTTCAAGCGCCTCCTGTATGGCAGCGGTAAGTACATCCGGCTCGTCGGGCACGATCCCAAACGAAAGGGGGATGCAGCCGCACTGCCGGATGAATGACTCGCAGACGATTGAATTCACATCCCGCACCTGCCCGGGCAGGGGTACCTGTTCGGGGGCAATGATCTCGTTTCCGGTTGCAATGACCGCAATCCGCGGAATGCGTCGTACCGGAAGAGAGAGAATACCGGCTGCTGCAAGCACCCCCGTCTCCTGGGGAAGAATCTGGTGACCTGATGGAATGATCACCTCACCGGATGTAAAGTCCTCATCAGCCGCGACATAGTTCTCTCCACCGGATACAGGCTTCATCACAAGGATCTGATCCCCTGCTATCTCGGCATACTCGATCATTACAACAGCGTCTGCACCCTCCGGCATCATCCCGCCGGTCGGGACATACCGGCATTCGCCTGCCACAATCGATCCCGGATCTGCTGATCCCATCTCGATCCTGCCGGTGCAGGTGAGCATCGCAGGGAGTGATTCCCCGGCACCGATGGTGTCTGAGGAGAGAACAGCGTACCCATCTACAATTGATCTCGCAAACCCCGGCATATCGTGTGATGCAATGATATCTTCATCCGGGATTCGGAAAAGCGCCTCGGAGAGTCCGACCATCTCGGTTCCGGGATCTGGTGCGATGGAGAGGAGTTGGGAGACTGCCTCATGTACCGGGATCACCCGGATGAACCGGCTCATTTGAAACAACCCAGCTGGCAACCACGGATCTTGATGCCGTTTTTATTGCAGTACCGGGAGATATCGAATTTTTCTATTGCGTACTTCTCAGAGATGGCAAATGCCTCTTCGCACCTGATCTCTTTCTGAATACCCTCAGCGGCAAATGCCTCAGCTACTGCGTCGTATGACATATACCAATCATTGCATTCCCATGATATAGCATTTACAGAATGGGATCACCCCTCATACAACCACCAGGAGCGTGGATCAAGGCTTTTAAAGACGGGATCAAAGATATGAAGCATGGTAACTGCGCTTATCCATTCGCGCCTTGATCCGGCAGGGGTGGCGATCAGAAAAGCGATCGATGATCTCATCAGGGAGGAGGGGGAGACAGTCTGGCCGCTGCTTCAGGATGGCTATCTCTTCCATGAGGCTGATGGAAGGCTCATATATGAAGAAGATCTCGATGAGAAGGTGCAGGCGGATCGAATCGTCTTTCTCTCGCGGCACTCAAGCGTGAATCCTGAGCCGGTACTGACGATTCATGTGACCGGCAACTTTGCTGAGGCTGCATATGGAGGTGCACCCGATGAACTCCCAGCAGCCGATCCCGGTATGATGCAGGCGGTTCTCCGGAACCTGATACGTAATTGCCCGGATGGGTATCGGGCAGGGTATGAGATCACGCATCACGGGCCGAGCGATCTTAAAACACCCTCGTTCTTTGTTGAGATTGGAAGTGGCGAGAGGGAGTGGCGTGATGCCAAAGCGGCCGCAGCCGTTGCCCGGAGCGTGCTCACTGCAGTACCGGGAGAGTTTCTGCCCCTGATCGGGTTTGGCGGCACCCACTATGCCGTCCGGCAGACAGTGATCGCATCAGAGACCCGGGGAGCATTTGGCCATATCGCCCATTCTCGGGAGGCGGGAGGCATGACTGCCGACAGGGTAAGGAGGATGGCCAAAATGACCGGAGCGGTTGCCGGATATATCGATAAAAAAGCGCTTAGCACGAAGGAATACGATCATATCTCCCGGATTTTACAGGAACTACAGCTCCCGCTTGTTACTGAAGGTATGCTCAGGGAGATGGGAGATGTTCCCTGGAAAACCTGGTGCCGTGCAGCTGCTCTTGCATCAGAAATTGCCCCGGCATCGGATCTGAAGAACCATGGGATGGAGCGGGACTGCGCATTATCGGTGATCTGGATCAATGAAGAGCTCCTCAACGAAGCGCTCAGGGTGGGAAAAGAGGAGTTCATATCCGGCCTCGATGCCATCATCCCTTGTTTCAGAATCACCAGCGGCGGGGCAGTTGCCCTCCCGGCTTTCATAGGATGTCATGAGGAAGAGGCACAATTAGCAAGTGATTTAATAACCCTGTGTGTACAACAGATCACGAAACATTCTCATGCTGTTGTAGAGGGTGATCGCCTTATCATCAGCAGAGAACGTTTTGACCCTGAGAAAGCGCGCAAACTCGGGGTACCAGCAGGACCACTCTTCGGCAGGCTTGCCAGCGGGCAGGCCGTAAAGGTCGGGGAGAGGGTTATTTCGGCCGATATGGTCACCACCCATGTTCTGCAGGAGATCACAATCCCGGGATTGGAGAGAATAACATGAGATCAATCGTGGAAGAGGCATTATCACGGAAGAAGGCGGAAGAGGCCGAGGTAGCCGGAGAGGCACCTGCTGAATATCGGAGCTCGCCAATAGTTGAGGGACAGGCCGACCCGAAATACGAAGGGAGTATGGATGATGAAGACTTTGAGGATGTTCTCAAGAGCCTTCGCACCATCATCACCGTCGTCGGATGTGGGGGAGGCGGATCGAACACCATCACCAGGATGTTTGAAGAAAACATTCATGGTGCCAGGATGATTGCAATCAATACCGATGCCCAGCACCTTGCAATGACAAGAGCTGACCGGAGAATGCTCATCGGCAGGCAGACGACCAAAGGACTTGGAGCCGGAGCGGTCCCCCACAGGGGTGAAGAAGCGGCTCTGGAGAGTGAAGGCGATCTTCACAGGGCTCTTGCCGGAAGCCACATGGTCTTTGTGACCGCCGGACTTGGCGGCGGTACCGGTACAGGATCCGCCCCCATCGTGGCGAAGGCTGCGCGTGAAGAAGGAGCACTGACGATCGCTGTCGTGACACTCCCCTTCACAGCTGAAGGTGCAAACAGGATGGAGAATGCCGAGGCTGGCCTCGAACACCTCCGTGAAGTTGCAGACACCGTCATCGTCGTGCCAAACGACCGTCTTCTTGAAGTCGTCCCACGCCTTCCCCTCTCCACCGCATTCAAGGTGGCAGATGAGGTGCTGATGAAGGCCGTGAAAGGTATCACCGAACTGATCACGCTTCCCGGTCTTGTGAATCTTGACTTTGCCGATGTCAGATCTGTGATGGAGCAGGGCGGCATCGCGATGATCGGAATGGGAGAATCCGATTCCGAAGATAAAGCAACCGATTCAGTGAAGAAAGCCCTCCGCTCACCACTCCTTGATGTGGATATCTCAGGTGCAACCGCTGCACTCGTCAACGTTGTCGGCGGTCCCGATATGACCATGTCAGAAGCCGAAGGCGTGGTTCAGGAGATATACGAGCGGATCGATCCGGACGCACGGATCATCTGGGGTGCCCAGATTGATCCGGGTATGCAGAACCGGATGAGAACGATGCTTATCGTCACCGGAGTTCAGTCCCCACAGATATATGGAAAACCGGATGTTCCTCACGGACAGCGGCTCCAGAAGCAATATGATATAGATTTCCTTAAGTGATCACTATGAATATCCCGGAACTCAAGAAACCCGACCTGAAAGGTCTTAATCTGAATGAGGAGCTCTTCAGGAAATATATCCGTGTACTGAAACTGGCGCGGACACCAACCCGTGAAGAATTCAGCAAGATCGGCCTTGTTTCAGGCATAGGAATTTGTATAATCGGCCTTGTTGGATTTATCATCTACGAGATCATGACCGTGTTCTAGAATTGATCAAAATGACTGAGGCAGTAAACCACTACTACGCAATTAAGACGACCTCAAAGCAGGAGCGCGCGGTTGCAGATTCCATCTTCCGTACTGTTGAACGGAATGATGTTGATATCAGGGTCTCTTCAGTGATTGTGCCGGAGGAGCTGAAAGGATATGTGATCCTTGAGTCGCCGGAAGGACGCGGCAGAATCCAGGAACTCCTCGAAAGCATCCCCAGTGCACGATCACTTGTTCCGGGCGAGACGAAGCTTGAAGATATCCTGCATTACCTTGAACCAAAACCTGTTGTCTCAGGTATTGATGAGGGAACCATCGTCGAACTGATCGCAGGTCCCTTCAAAGGAGAGAAAGCAGTTGTCAAGCGGATCGATCTCGGTAAGGAAGAGATCACTGTTGAGCTGTATGAGAGTATCGTTCCAATCCCAATCACCGTCCGGGGCGACCATGTCAGGGTCATCGAACGGAAGAGCGAAGAGTAAAAGATTATTTCAGCACCCCCAATCCCCTCTTTTTCAGGTGAACTATCCCCATCATATTTATCAGATCTGCCGTTGACATATATGAACCACAGCTGACAATCCCATTACAGGGGTTGCCGGCATGGTGATACTATGGCAGAAACTGTCGAGGTACTGGTACCCGGCGGTAGAGCGACCGCAGGCCCGCCATTGGGCCCGGCGCTGGGCCCTCTCGGCATCAACGTGAAGGCCGTTGTCGATGAAATCAATCAGAAGACAGCGGAATTCAATGGAATGACTGTGCCAGTCACGGTGGAGGTCGACGATAAGAAGAACTTCACCATCTCGGTGGGTATCCCACCGACGACGGCATTGATCATGAAAGAAGTTGGTGTTGGGAAGGGGGCATCAAGCCCGAATGCCCAGCCGGTTGGTAATCTGCCGCTTGAAGCGATCATTCGGATTGCTCGCATGAAACAGGAGTCGATGCTCTCCTATGACCTCAGAAATGCGGTCAAGGAAGTCATAGGCACCTGCCGCTCCGTTGGAGTGACGATCGAAGGCATGAAGGCACAGGATGCTATTGCCGCGGTCAATGCGGGACAGTTCGATGATCAGCTAAACGCATAGACATAGAGACAACCATAGGAGATCGTGATTTTTACGGTCGGGAACTATGGAGGCATCATTTAATGGTTGAGTTAACCCAGATTCAGAAGGCCGTATCCACGGCAATCGAGCAGGCGCCAGAGAGGAAGTTCCGGGAGAGTGTGGATATCACAATCAACCTGAAGAACATCGACATGACGCAGCCGAAAAACCGTATTGATGCGACGATTCTTCTGCCAGAGAGTGCAGGCACCAAAAGGATCGCGGTTCTGGGCAAAGGAGACATAACCACTCAGGCAAAAGAGGCAGGTGCCGATATTATCATCGGCCCTGAGGAGATCGAACGCCTGGGTGGTGCACCGCGTGAAGCCAGACAGGTTGCATGCGATTATGACTTTTTCCTTGCTGAGACCGCTGTTATGCCACTCGTAGGCCGGTGGCTGGGCCCAAGGCTCGGTCCACGCGGCAAGATGCCAATGCCCATCCCCCCGGGACAGGACATCAGACCTATTGTAGAGCGTCTGCGCGGCTCCATCAGAGTTCGAACCAAAGATAAGCTGACTTTTTCTGCAAAGATCGGGACGACAGATATGACGCCTGATCAGATCGCAGAGAATATCAACACGGTTCTGAGGAGAGTCGAAGCAGATCTCGAGCAGGGTTCACAGAACCTCCGATCGGTCTTTGTCAAAACGACCATGGGGCCGGCAGTGAGGTTGATCTAAATGGCAGTATACACACGCCACCTGCCCCAATGGAAGCAGGACGAGGTTGAAGAAGTCAAGAAGCATGTGCAGGAGTATACCTTAATCGGTATCATCGATACATTTGGTATCCCTGCATCCCAGTTCCAGCAGATCCGGCGGAACCTCAAAGAGACAGCCACCATCAAGGTGATGAGAAACACGCTCATCGAGCATGCATTCTCTGATCTTGGCGGGGTCTATGACGATCTCAAAGAGCATATTACCGGACACTCGGCACTGATCTTTACAAACGACAACCCCTTCAGACTGTTTAAGTCCCTTGAACAGACGAAGACAAAGCGGGCTGCCAAAGCTGGTGAGATCGCACCAGAGGACATCGTTGTTCCAAAAGGACCAACAAGCTTCAAGCCAGGTCCTATCGTCAGCGAACTTCAGCAGGCGGGTATCCCGGCCACCATCGATGGCGGCAAGGTGAAGATCCGCGAGACGAAGACGGTTGTAAAGGCTGGCGAGGTCATTGACCGGAAGAAAGCCGGTGTCCTCTCGAAGCTGAACGTGAAACCGATGGATGTCGGTATATCCCTTTTCGTCGCACTCTACCAGGATGAGCTGTATCTTCCGGATGTACTTGGTATTGACGAGACTGAATATTACAACAAGCTCGTTCTTGCCGTCCAGCAGGCGTTCAACCTCTCGGTCAATGCAGCCTATCCGACTGCATTCACGATGGAGACGATCCTTGCAAAGGCATTCCGTGAGGCTCGCAGCCTTGGTATAGAGGCCGCTATCTACGAGAAGGATGTCATTGATGGCATCATTGCAAAGGCATACAGACAGATGAACACAATCAAAGTATTAGTTGAATAAGGTGACTGAATTATGGAGTACATATACGCTGCTCTCTTACTGCACTCTGCTGGCAAGGCAGTTGAAGAAGAATCCGTCAAGGCAGTTCTCTCTGCCGCAGGTATCGCTATAGACGAATCCCGTGTAAAGGCGCTCATTGCCGCCCTTGACGGTGTTGACATCGAAGATGCCATCAGCAAGGCCGCTGCAGCACCTGTTGCAGTCGCAGCTACCGCAGCACCTGCAGCAGCAGCCGCTGTTGAAGAGGCGCCTGAGGAAGAAGAGTCAAAGAAGGAAGAGGAAGAAGAGTCCGGCATGGCCGGTCTTGGAGCCCTCTTCGGCTAAATTTCTTTTTTTTAACACGCCAGCTAATCTCCCTGTTGAAGACGGCGGGATCTGGTTTTACTTGTGTTACATGTAAACCGGAGTGCAAACACTGCCATAGCAGGTGAAATTTTTACTCCAGTGTCCCATACAACAATTCACCTGCTTCCGGCGATGATCGCCTGTCCATATGAGATACAGCCATCACCGAGCGGGTACTCGGTATTGATGATCGGCTCGATTCCGGCTCTTTTCAGCTCTTCACAGATGGTGGATCTGATCATCTGGTTATAGCAGACGCCGCCTGAGAGGGCAGCCTTTCCGATACCGTGCTCGTTTGCTACTGAAACTGCCATCCGGGCAATCCCGCGGGCGAGATTAAACTGGAAGGATGCGGCAATATCTGCAACAGCACGCCTCTGCAGCTCATGGCTCTCCTCTTTCAGGCGAAGATACCGTGATAAGGCCTCTTCCATCAGGTGGGAGGTCGAAAGCACCTGCTGACCATTCTCTTCAGAGATGAAGAGCTCCCACTCTGTGGCTCTTCCCGACGCAGCCACGGCCTCAAGCCGCATCGCGGGCTCGCCATCATAGGTTCGTCTGGAACAGATGCCAAGGAGGGCGGATGCGGCATCAAGTACCCTGCCGGTGCTCGTTGTGGGTATGGTGTTAAACCTTCGTTCGACCTGGTGTGCAAGTGCCGAACAGACGATATCATTCCACCCCCGCCCGGCAAGGAGATCCAGTACCTCGGGTCCGGGAAGGATGCCATAGAGCATCCGTTCGGGGTGTGCAGTTGCTGCATCACCACCCGGCATCAGCACCTGTTCAAGATGTCCTGCCCGTGCATAATCCGGCGCCTCCCCGAAAAAGATCTCTCCTCCCCAGACAGTACCGTCATCCCCATACCCGACCCCATCGATTGCGATGCCGACACACCGCTCACGGGTTGCAGCAGCAATATGTGCACGATGGTGCTGAACCGGAACAAGTGCTGCACCAAGCTCTTCTGCAAGGTCTGTTGCATATCGTGTCGAGAGAAACTGCGGGTGGAGATCACAGGCGATGATATCAGGAGTTGTGCCGGTTAAGCCCCTGAGCCGCTCCACCGTCTCCTCAAGGTAGCGGACGGTTGAGGGGTTCCTGATATTTCCGATATGCGGGGAGGTGATGCAGAAGCCATTATTATAGATGCTGGCATTGGCATTCAGTTCAGGCCCGACCGCGAGGATAGCATTTTTTCCAAGATCAATCCTGGTCCTCTTCGGTGCAATACCCCGGGAGAGGCGGATGATCAAACCGTCACGGATAACCGAATCATCACACCTGTTCTGGATGCCGCGATCATGGGTGAGGAAGTAGTCCACCACACCCCGAAGACGTGACATCACCAGATCGATCTCGGTGATCATCGGGTTGCCGGGAACATTTGCACTTGTCATCACGAGCATCGGTGAGCGGAGGTGACTGAAGAGAAGGTGGTGAAGACCGGTATAGGGGAGCATCATACCGAGGGTATGCAGATTAGAGATCGTCGGGTGGGCGGAATGATCGCGTTTTTCAAGGATGACGATCGGACGGGCAGGACTCGTGAGCTGTTTTCTTTCAGCTTCATGCAGCATGGCAACCTGTTCGATGGTATCGGCTTCAGCCATCACTGCCAGCGGCTGCTCGGTCCTTCCAAGGAGGGTTTTAAGCCGTTCTGCTGACGATTCGGTACAGGCTATATGGAAACCCCCAATTCCGCGTATTGCGAGGATTTTTCCCATATCAAGAAGTTCGGCTGCCTTGTTGATCGGGTCTGCAACCGGCATGCTCCGGCCATCCGGATCCATCAGGGTGAGCGAGGGGCCGCAGGTGGCACAGGCGATCGTCTGGGCATGGTGGCGTCTGGATCGCGGATTCCAGTATTCCTCCTCGCATGAAGGACAGAGGGGGAAGAGATCCATTGTTGTTCTCTCCCGATCATAGGGAAGCGCGCGGATAATACTGTACCGCGGGCCACAATCTACGCAGGATGTTGCCCAATAGTTGAAATAACGACTATCCGCCTGATTAATATCATGAATACAGGCCTCGCAGATCGCAACATCGGGAGGTATCAGGCCGGAGAGGTTGCCTGCTTTGCTCTCAAGGATCAAAAAACGGTCGGGGATTGTCCCTGAGAGGGGTGAGACGAGCACCTCGTCTATGGCTGCAAGGCGCGGCCCTTTCCTGACTGCATCAAGGAACTCGTCAAAACGATCCCCTTCTGCGTGAATAAGAACCTCGCTGCCGAGATTGGTGACCGAGCCACGGATGGAAAGCGACTCCGCAGTTGCATAGACAAAGGGACGGAACCCCACACCCTGTACGATCCCACGGACGATGATAGTGCCAGATCTCCGCATGGATTATCAACAAAGGTTATAGAATTACAGAGCAATATAGTACACAGGGTTTTGCAGTGACGGATCATCCTAAGACGAAAATTGTAAGCGACCCGGTGGAGCTAGTACCTCTGCTTGTTACGTTTAACAACTCAGGCTATAAAATGGTTTATGAATTGCTCTCGAAGTCATGGGTTACTGAAGAGGAACTCAATCAGCAATATGAAGGTGAATGCATCGACCATTGCCTGAAGATGCTGAAGAAAGGAAACCTTATCGACGAACAATGGAGAACAGTTCCCGGAAAGAAACCCGAGAAGGAATACCGGGTAAATTATCAGAAATTCAGGGCAAACTTCCAGTGCACAATGGAGGATCTTGTCTCGATGCTCTATATTTCCACATCCAACGACGAGACACTAAGAGAACTTTCAGATAACATAAAAAGCGAAGTTGATTCAGGAAACACCTCCATCGGCGAGATCGCGCGGAAAGTCGGTGTGAAACCTATCTATGTCAAGGGCATCGCAAAACGTCTGCCACATTTTGATGTGAGGGGACAGGGGTTGATCCTTCTTGATGGAGAAAAATAAGGATCCTCTCGGCAATCTTCTCAGAAGCAAAAGGGAGACGACCAGGTTTCAGGTTCTCGTCGAAGTAGCCGAACACCAGCCATCAATACGCCAGCAGGAGATTGCCGAAAAACTCGGCGTGACACCACAGGCAATCTCCGAGTACATACGTGATCTCGCAGATGACGAGCTGATCACCGCAAAAGGGCGCGGCAGGTACAGTGTCACCCGGAAAGGAATAGAGTGGGTGCTCTCAAGTGCGGAGCAGCTCGAGAGCTATGCACGCCATATAAGGCGGGATATCATACAGCAGGTTGCAATATGGGCTGCAATTGCTGGAGAGGATCTGAAGAAAGGCGATTCGGTCGGCGTCTTTATGAAAGGGGGATGGCTCTACGCCGCGAAGGAAAACCAGTCAGCAACCGGCATTGTCATCGATGATGCCGAGAAGGGGACTGATGTAGGGGTTGCACGATTGAGCGGTATCATCGAGCATACCGAGGGCTCAGTCTATGTCTGCAAGGTGCCCCGGATCGAACGGGGCGGATCGCGGGTTGTTGAGCGGGACCGGCTCTTCAAAATTGTTCAGAAAGCCGAAATCATCGGCGCAGTCGGGATTGAAGCATATATGGCACTGAAACGCTCAGGCATCAGATCCGATATGTTCTATGGTGCACGTGAAGGTGTTATCGAAGCAGCATTTCACGGAATGAACTGTGCGATCATTGTTGTTGATTCAGAATTTACCGATTTCATCAAACGGCTTGAAACCGCAGGACTCTCCTATACCATCCACGATCTGGCGGTGCAATAAGCACCTATGAGCGCAATCATCCTCCCATGGAAAAAAGCCTATCGGATCCTCTTCTTTGATGACCGGAAAATCCGCCATGTCGGGACCGTATCCCTTGCGAGAACGACACGCGGGATACGGCCTGATGAATTTATGGTCAGAAAGCCGGGTGCATCCCACCCAAAGAAGACACCCACAAAGGATCTGCTTGTCGCTCTCCGGAAAGGCGAGGTATACCTGACCCAGCATGATGCTGCTTTTGAAGAGTTCCTGGAAAATCTTCAGATACCATATTCATTTGTCAATATATGCAGAATATGCCTTCTTGAGGATCGGATCACCCAGCTCTCCAAAGAGACGAAAATCCGGTGCGGCCGTGAGTTAATCTGCCCGGATTGTGCAAAAAAGGAACTCTCGCGGGAACTATCCCATCTCAGAAGGCTCGGAAAAAAGACCCGTGCGCATATTGAAGAGCTCCTGATGGAGCACCGGGATCTCGAGGCAGTCCTTGCGATCATCCAGCCGGAGAGCCTCGATATGAAGAAGACTCTCTTTGACAGGGTTGATGCGCATCCTGTTTCAGAGACACAACGGCTGGAAGAGCTTCCGCTGCCACGCGAATTTGTCGATGCGGTTTCAGTCACCACCCTGATGCCCGCACAGCAGCTTGCGGTTGAATCAGGACTCCTCTATGGAAAACATCTGCTCGTCGTTGCAGCAACAGCCAGCGGGAAGACGTTTATCGGAGAGATGGCGGGTCTCAAGAACCTGCTTGAAGGACGGGGACGCCTCCTCTTCCTGGTGCCGCTGGTTGCTCTGGCAAACCAGAAATATGAGCGGTTCTCAGAGACGTACAGAAACCTGGCAAGTGTCTCCATCTCAACCGGCGTCTCCCGCCTGAACCTTCCTGAGACGCGATCCCCGGCACGGCGGGATGCGGGATCGGATATTATCATCGGCACCTACGAAGGGGTCGACAATATCCTGAGAAGAGGGCGGCAGCTTCGGAATATCGGGACGGTGGTGATTGATGAGGTGCAGATGCTCGAAGATCCTGAGCGTGGCCACCGGCTTGACGGGATGATCGCCCGCCTGAAGCAGATCGCCCCAAAGACGCAGTTCATCTATCTCTCGGCAACAATCGGCGCACCCCACCTGCTCGCAAAGAAACTGAATGCGAACCTGGTCACCTATGCAGAGCGGCCGGTCTCCCTGGACCGCCATCTCCTCTTCGTTGAACGCGACACAAAGATCCCGACTATCAAGCGGCTGATCTTCGAAGAGTTTGGGAAGACCTCTTCCAAAGGATTCAAAGGGCAGACGATCGTCTTCACAAACGCACGATCCCGCTGCCACCAGATCGCCGATGCAATCGGCCCCCGTGCAGCCCCCTACCATGCAGGTCTCACGGCACAGGAACGAAGAGATATCGAGTCCAGATTCACAAAAGGAAAACTTGCCGCAGTCGTCACAACAGCCGCCCTTGCAGCGGGCGTTGATTTCCCCGCATCACAGGTGATCTTTGATGCACTGGCAATGGGGATCGAGTGGCTGACGGTGCAGGAGTTCCACCAGATGATCGGAAGAGCAGGCCGACCCGACTTCCATGATGCAGGGCGTGTCGTGATCCTTGCAGAGCCCGGGGGATCATATTCACGTGAGTCCAAGGCAACCGAAGAAGAAGTGGCGATCAATCTCCTCAGGGGCGTGATGGAGGAGGTCGCACCCGTCTACGGGATGGAGGAGAGCAGTGAAGAGTATGCAGCAAATGCCGTTGTCGCCCGCGGAATCGAGCAGGAACTAAAATCCATGAATGAGCGGATGGTCGGAACCCTCGAGGATGCGATCCCCGAGATGGAGAAGTACCGGCTGATCCATCGAAAAGGCGGGGTGATCGAGCTCTCGCCTTTCGGCAGGGTGATGGCAGAACACTTCATCGGAGTCGAACGGCTGAAGCGGATACGCAGCCTTGTCCGGGAAGAGGATGATCCCCTGATGATCCTTGCGGATCTCGAGTGCAGAACTGATGAGGACGAGCAGAAGGGGAGGTAAATCCCCTCACTTCGTCTTGAAGATCCCGCTACAGACCACGTACTCATTCCCGTCACTCCCGGTTGCAAGCTGATAGTAGGTGCTCTTCCAGAAGAGGCCGCTTTCGGCCGGATTGATATAGATATAATCCTCCCACCCTGACCCGTTTTTCAATGCTCCTGCCACCATATCATCCCGAAACGCCTTCCCCGCAACATCTGTTTTTCCTCTAAAATCCACACCGACAAGATGGATATTCGTTGCATGGGCGACCATCACCACATCAGTATCATAGGCAAAAACATAGAGGCCGGGTTTCTCTTCATCCCTGTATGGATGTCTGCCTGCATTGATCGCCCTGATGGTTGCAGGGGCATCGCGGCCAAGAGCATCAGCAGTGAGGGAGACGAGATTTCTCGCATCCGCCTCTGTCAGGATTTTATCTGCATATCCGGGTGTGAGATACCGATAGAGGATCCGTTCGTACCTGCTCACCCCATACCCGTCCTTCTCGGATCTGATCCGGTCAAGTGCCTGCTGACATGCCTGTACGAGTGGGAGCGGCGTCTCTTTGTTGAAGGCGAGATAGTATTCATGAGTTGAAAGCGGGTGGGCGATCACAATTGCATCGGGGTTAATGGCATATTCATCAATCAGCCTCATACCGGGATATTCGGCATATGCCCAGGCATCGATCTCCCCTTCCTCCAGCTGCCGGATTAACTCCTCTGCACCTGCTGCATACGTGATAGTATCATACCCAAGGTTCTCCAGATCATATCCTGCAACATCATCGGTGATCGCACCGATAGAGAGGGAGGAGAGATCCGCACCAGATGGAATACCCTCACCGGATCTCATGAAGAGAACATTTCTGCTCCTGACAATAGGCCCTGCCCAGAGGAACTGATCTTCACGCTCAGCAGTCCGTGCAGTGGAGAAGAGGACATATCCGGGGGTGGCGAGGGTTTTCTGATATCCCTCCTCCCATGGAGAGAGGATCACCTGATCGCGGGAGAGATCAGTATTCAGATCCGAGAAGATCTCATCCAGAATATCAACTGAGATCCCCTGAAGGGTGCCATGCTCCATAAAATTGTAGGGATAATACTCTTCAGTCATATACGTGAGGGTGGCAAGACCCCGTGATGGGAGGTACCTGTTGAGTATCAGATCGTACCGGCTTAATCCTCCATGAGGCGGAGCCTTTTTCAGGGCATCAAGTGCAGACTGGAACCATTCGATCTCCTGCTGTGGCGTCTCCCTGTTGAATGCATAATAGAGATCCACGGTCGTGAGCCGGTATACCTGGTTAAAATAACCATATGTACCAGTTTCTTCTGCGATCAGGTACTCACCGGCAAGATCACCTGAGGCAAAGAGATCAATCTTGCCTGCATCCAGCATCCGGATCAGGTTTCCCGGGTCTGGATCGGTGATGATCCGGGCTTCATCAACTCCTGCCCGCATCAGCTCCAAAACAGATACATCATCCAGAACTGCACCGATTTTGTACTGGTTGAGATCAGAATCCCCGGCAACAGTGATAGCACTCCCACGGCGTGCGAAGAGGACAATATCGTACGATGCGATCGGCCCGGCCCAGAGGAACTGATCTTCCCGCTCCGGGGTTCGTGCAACCGAGAATAGGGCATATCCGGGGGTTGAATGTGTGGTCTGATAGCCTTCGGTGAAGAGTCCGATTCGTATGGCATCCTCAGGCAGGGAAAATCCCATCTCTTCGTACGTCGTCTCCAGGAGCTCCACCCCGATCCCTTTCAGTTCCCCTTCCTCTTCATAATTAAAGGGCGGGAACTCCTCTGTCAGAAAGATCAGATCCGGTGCTCCGGGTGAATCCTCTGTTACACACCCTGAGATAACAATGCATGCCAAAAGCAGAACAGCTAAAGAAAAAACAAGCAGGGAATACTGACGTAAACCCTTTACCATTCTATACATATCCTGAATATGGAAAAGAGCTATTTATGTTTTTCCGAGGAGGTACTTGAAGAATGGAATCTTCCTATGAAGAAACGCGAGAGCCTTCAGCCAACACAGACCCACCGGTCATAGATCGGGTCACGTTCATTTTCAAAGACCTCGATCTTCCGATCAACCGATGCAGCCCACTCCCTGATCAGCTCTGACTCCCGTTCGGTTCCAACAGTGATCAGCGCCTCCTCACAGAGATCAAAGAGTACCATAACAAGTTCTTCCCAGACATCTGTTCCAAATGAATGAATCTCACCGAGCATGATCCCAAGTCCCCTCTCAGCCGGAGGCAGGAAGACATCCGCAGTCCTGCCATCAATGCAGAGGGTTCCTTCCGGGTCCAGCCTTTCTGTAATCAGCCCGCGGACGATGAGCGCTTCATCGTTATCATAGGCAAGCGGCTCCATCCCCATCTTCGAAACAATAGCCGATCCGATCCCCGAACCACAGCAACAGTCGATGCAGGGACCAGAACCGGAATTTCCCCAGACCTCGCGAATTAGAGACTCAAGCTTTCCGGTCCGGTCAGGCGGCACATCCTCAAATGCAGGATGAACAACAGCACTGATCTCCTCGACAAATGACCTTCTGACAGCCCGCTCCCAGAGATGCCGCTCAGTCTGATAGAGATCACCCCCAACCTGCTCAAATCGCTCGATCTCATCCCCCGTCATCTGTCGGTACAGGCAGGTTGATGCCCACCAGGTTACCCCGTCTTCTGAAAGGGCGAGTGCCAGTGGTTCATCCTCAGTATCGATCAGAAGCCTGGCACAATCGTTTCCTGCGGGGAGGGCAAGGAGATCGGAAAGAAACTCTGTCCCTGAAAGATCCCCAAATGCCGGCTCAACAAATGAGAGGTATTGAACCTCAAAAATCTCTTCAGCATTCATCTCTTCTTCCTCTGTATCGTCAGACCGCCGACAGATTTGATAACACCCTCAACGGTTGCATTCTCATCCATCGTCACCCGCTGCCCTTCCACATTCCCAAGTATCCGGACAGACTCTTCAATGACAATGTCATGCTCAGCCTCCACGTTCCCATGAATTTCTGCACCAGAAAAGACCGAAATGGAATCTGTTACCCGTATACTTCCAAAAAGCGTGGTATTCGATCCAACCGTTGCCTTCTCTCCCCGGATCTGCCCGTGGAGCCTGCATCCTGAGCCGATGATGATTGGTGTCTGCACCTGTAGCCGTGACTCATCAAGAAGGGTTTTTGAGGGAAGCATTAGTGGATGAGCATCATCTTCACAGATCTCCTCAATGAATCTGTCGATCTCTTCCTCATGTTCAAGCCTGAGCATTGTCAGGACATAGAGGAGGAGATAGAGGATCACCGGCATCGGGTTTCTGACCTCGATATCGCCACGGGCATCAAATCCCTTTTCGATCATGACGTTATCTCCGATATCGAGATTTCCCATCACGGAGAGTTTGCCCCGGATCGTAACACCCTCGCCGATGAAGGCATCTGCATCGCTGACGAGGTTACCGTCAATTTCACAGAAGTTGCCAATCCTGAGATCACCCTCTGCGATAATATCCCCATTGAGGGTACAGGACTCTGCTATGAAGACATCATACCCGGATATCCCATAATTGATTCGTGAATGATCGCCGACGATCACATCACCCGGTGCCTTGAGTATGCGTTCCTGCAGCTCGGTATTATCAGGGATAACACAGCCCTTTAACGTCAGCCGTTCCAGTTGAATTTCGTCCTGTCCGGCATCATCCTGAACAGGGACTTCGTTCTCCTCCATACCAACCTGCACCTCATGCTCCGTACTTCTCGGATCTATTGATCAGATCAACCAGTATCGGCATAAGATCTCCGCCCCGGATCCTGCCAAGTCCCCCTGTTGCAACGGAGATCTCATCGAAGAGTGAGACTGAATCCACCCGTACTCCGGGGCCCCTCAGGATGATCGGCACCGGATCACCCGTATGATCCATCGCCGAACAGGGAGTTGTATGATCACTACAGACTGCAATAATAATATCGGTACATTCAAGCAGCGGGGAAAGTGCCGAATCAATCACCTCGATGAAATCACGTTTTAAAAGAGGCTTTCCATCATGACCAAACTCATCTGCACCCTTGATATTCAGGAGTACAAAATCCTTTCTCTCAAGCTCTTTCTCCGTATATGCAATTTTTGCTGTGAGATCGGAGTCAGCCGAACCGGTGATCCCCGGCACCGGCACCGGCTCAAGGCCAACTACTGATCCGATTCCCGAGATGAGAGCGGCTGCCGAGATGACACTACCGGTCATCTTCCATTTCTCAGAGAACGGCTCGAACCTCCCCATCAATCCTGCACCCCGGATCAGAACAATATTTGCAGGAGGCAGTCCATCGGCAACCCTCTGCTTATTCAGAGGGTGATCGAAGAGGATTTCCTGAGACTGGCGGAGAAACTCATTTGCAATCTCCGCCGTATGGAGATCTGATCCCGCTTCTGTCATCGGCCGGATTGGAAGCGGGGGGAGTTGTTCATGTTTTGGATCATTGGAAGTTACACTTGCACCGAGCCCCTCACCACGGAACGCAAGAGCGGCCCGGTGACCGGCACCCGGTTCGAAGAAGAATTCCACTCCAAACGGGGAGAGATCGACACCATCCCGGATCGCAGCACAGAGAGGTGCTGTTGAAGAGATCCTCCCGGCTCTCCTGTCGATGATCGTTCCATTCGGATCGAGGCTTCCGAAATTGGCACGGAACCCGATCATCCCGGCTTCCATTCTAATCCCGCATCCTTCAGCTTCAAGAGGTCCCCGGCCCGTATAATAACGCTCGGGAGGAAATCCAAGAAGGCTCAGATGTGCGGTATCTGATCCCGGCCGGATACCTGGAGCGATGGTATCCATGATTCCGCAGACGCTCTCCTTTGCAAGGCGGTCTAAAACAGGTGTTGCCGCCGCCTGAAGAGGCGTCTTCCCATCCAGTTCATCGCACGGCCGATCGGCTATACCGTCAAGTACCAGGAGAAGTATCTTCTGCGCAGTCATCCTGCATAGAGATACACCTCAATATGTTATGAGGATGCCCCTTTGGAGAGCAAAAAAAAATTATGCGGCAATGGCCGCAGCCTTCTCAGCTGCCGTCCTGACCGCTTCGGACTTGATCACATCGATTCTGCGAATCGGGAATATCGTCCGTGATTCCTTGAAGATCTCGCGCGAGATGTCCCCATTGACCCCTGCCTTTGCAAAGGTATCGTAATCCATCTCAGAGGCAAGGCGGGTTACAACCTCAACCATCTTTGCCCGGATTGCATGGATATGCGAGAGTTTTGCCCGGTTCAGTGTGAAACAGGTGAGTGTCACCTGGATCTCACGGCCGCCCTGTACTTTCAGGGTCACGGTTGAGTCGATCCGTGATGTCCGCCGTTTCACATTTGAACGGATATAATCACGGGTCACCTCATGGCCGATGAACTCGGTATTCGCTACATCGCCTGCAACATTGTTAATCCGAAACTGCATCTTGATGTACTGTTTGGAGTAGTCCTGAGCAATCTCACCAAGTGAGACCTGCATAACGCGACCGACCATGTTTGCGGGATCTGCCGAAACAATATCCCCGATAAACACTTTACCAAAGACGTCAGGAGTATAGACTTTATACCAGCTCTTCGCCTTCCAGCCTTCGACCCTTCGTCCAATCTGCTTCTTTTTTGCCATCGTATCACCAAATTACCATAATTTACGATTTATGCCTTTTCTTGTTCCATCTTTTTTATCCTCTCAGAACAGAGTGAATCTGCAATCGAGAGGTTCATCAGATAATCGTCAACAGTTGCGATTGCCGATCGCATCGGCATGTCGCAGATCACCATCTCAACATATTCGTGAGATATATGCATCTCCATAGGGTCCATATTGTCGGGAGAGAGACTCTCTGCAACACAACCGGGTGAAGCATGATATGACCGGATCCGACCACTCTTGATCTTCATGCCGGGATCGCCTCCATAACAGCCTGTCGAAAGAGTGTGTCTGTTCCGGTTGGAATTGTGGCTCCTGCCCTTTTCATATGCCCGCCGCCTCTGCCGCCTACAGCAGCAGCAGCGGTCCTGAGAATGGTATCAAGATCCAGGTGAAGACCCGGGGGCGTTCTGGCAGAGACAGAGCAGTGTTCATCATCTCCTGTGATCACAAAAACGGGGGATGATCGGGTGAGATCGGTTGAAAGGAGATCAGCAACATCGGACGAGACAGTCTGGTCCTTCACCCGGTACCACCCCTCATCGATCTCTTCGGCTGAACCGATTCCCTGAAGAATCCTCTGCCGGAATACCGAGAAGATATCCCATGCTTCTTCCAGTCCGGCAGGATCACCCATACAGAGGGATACGGCAAGACCGCCACGCCCCGATTTTCCACAGGCATCGATAACAGCGGACATTGCAGGAGCCCAGGGGATCACCTCACGCTCAAGCTGATAGCTTTCCGATACAAGCCTCAGAAGCGCGTTCGCAGATGCCGTTTCATCGACTCCGAGTACGAGACGCGAGAGGAAGAATGAATCATCTTCTGCAGATAGATCCGGTTGAACCATCCCGGCCATCTCGCTGCATACAGTGCCATTGCCGGAAATCCCCGGAAGATATGGATCCGTTGCCAGGAAGAGGGAATCATAGAGAGTCCGACCCGCAGGCATAAAGCCAGGTCTGGTCGAGATTACCCCGTTGCCAATCCCTTCATTCAGGATCTCACGGTTTGGACCAAGGAACTCCTGCCTGTCCCCGATAACTCCGAGGATTGCAAGACCCGCGAGGTCGCGGTTCTCACCAAGCTCCCGTGCGACATAATATGCAGCTCCCGATGCTGAGAGTTCAAGATCTCCATCCATGCCCGAGAGCCTCGGGTTGACATGGAACTCGCCCGAAAATGACGGGACATGATGATCAATAACCATTACGGATTCGGGGAGATCGGAGATTGATGAACCAAAGTCACAGAGGAGAACCGGTGTGTCATCCGGGATCATCTCTCTGGTGAGTGTTGAACGAATATGAAGATGAAATGGAACATGAATTCGTGTTAACGCCGTACAAAGAATTGATGCCGCTGCTACCCCATCGACATCGTGATGGGCATAGATATCCACAAAGCCTGATGACTTCAGGTACTGTGCAAGCAATTCAGTTGACGGCGAAAGAGGCATAATTTATCGTGAAAGGAGAATCTCTGCGGTCTCCGGTTTGTATGTCCACCCTTTCGGGAGTTTTCCTGACTTTGTGTAGTACCTGACAAGTCTTCTGACTTTCGACTCGGTCAGCTGGAGCTGGCGCTTGTTGTGGATATCTTTCTTATTTTCAGAGAGATGCTTCCGCATTCCAAGAGCCTTCTGCATCAGGTTCCGAAGATCTTCTGGGATCTCGGAGACGAGATCGTTCTCCTTCAGGATTGTTCCGATACGTTTACCGGTCACCAGTTTGATATCGGGGACACCGTACTTGTCCCTGAGCGTCATCCCGATGACAGAGGAGGAAAGGCCATCCTTCTTCATTCCAACAATCAGCTTCTCGATCTCAGCGAGATCGGTGTTGGACCATTCCGGAATATCCGTTCTATAAGGACGGACAGAACCCGACGATCCTCTCCGTCGTGCATGCATTCGTGCCATGTATACCTCATTTGTTGTTTAGCTGCCTGCAAGAGAGAGCAGGAGTGTCCGGCAGTTGCCATTCACTGTAAGTCACGAAAAGAGCCTAAACTGACTCGTCGTAATCCCAAGCCCCCATAACGGGCAGTGCCATCGAGCACGTCGGACTTACCTCAGCCAGCACATACTGTGCGGTATAGAATAGATCAGACTAGAGTTTAAGGGTATCGGAAAAGAAGATTATTGAGGATTTCATTCAGAGAGGGTATCGGCCTCTCCAGGGCGAATGAGCATATGATCATTGCGGGCGTCATCCATTGAGGAGAGGAGGCATTCATCGATGATCGATACATAATCATCAAACCAGTATGCAGCAGGGTTTCTCCGGCAGACGAAGACCTTTCCCATCTCTTCAGGATCTGCCGCCTGATGATACTTCATTATCACGTAATCTTTCGTGCAGGCAGCAATTTCAATCTTTCCGCTTGCATGGGACATCACAAACCGGGCACGCTTGGCAATGCCGGATACCTGTGATCGTGCCTGCTCAAATATCCGGTAGCTCTCCTCAATCGGGATAGCATAGATATGATTTCCATGTGTGGGACGGCACTGGAAAATATAGTAAGGAGATACCCCGAGGAAGGAGAGCTTCCGGAAGAGTTCGGCAAGCACAGCTCCCGAATCATTGATGCCCCGGAGGATCGGAGTCTGATTCAGGATGACAACACCGGCATCCAGAAGAGCACCAACTGCCTTTTCGGCTTCCGGCGTGATCTCACGCGGATGGGTAAACTGGCTCATCAGGTAGATCCGCTTCTCCGGCATGCTGTATTCCCTCAGGAGATCGAGTAGTTCGGTATCCTCTGAGATGCGCATCGGATTATATGCAGGCATTTTGCTTCCGATACGGATGATATGAACATGATCAATCGTCCTGATCTCTGCGATTATATCGCGGAGTTTCCTGGTCGGGAGCATCAGGGGATCACCGCCGCTGAGGAGGACATTTGTCACCTCGGGATGGCTCCTGATGTGTTCGATCCCGGCAGTCACGTCGGGAGAGATTTCATCTGCCCCCTCAACAAAGAGGCGTTTTCTGAAGCAATACCGGCAGAGACCGGCACACTGGTCTGAGACGAGCAGAAGGCCTGTTTTTGTGTACTTATGCTGAAGTCCGGGTACAATCGTGTACCTCGACTCAGTCGATGGATCAAGATCCCCGTCTTCAGCCTCAATCTCACCCACATCCGGAATGATCAGCCTTCTGATTGGATCATATGGATCAGACCAGTCGATAAGGTTTAAGTAATATTCACTTGCCATGAAAGAAAACCAGTTCTCTACTTTCCCAATATCTGTCTTCTCCTCAGCCGAGAGCTCTGGAATCTGAGAGGCAGATGTAATATAGCGTGTTGTCATAGAATCAACCTCCGTGACGGGTATATTTCTGTATCAGTGAAGATGATACAATCGAATGAAACGACACACCCCGGAACAGGCATACAAAGAGAATGCATGGTTCGGTCAGGTGGCCAGTACTGTTAGAAATCCAGTTACTTGTAGCCCATCATTTTATTTAAAGATTAGGGGTGATATTCGAATCATGGAGTTTATGAGCGTAAAAATTGAAATTAAGGATATTGAAGAGATTATTTCTTTGTCTTTGACTTTTTGCCTTTTGCCTTTGACATGGAGATGAGATCAACCACATAGCTTCCATCCTTGCCAACACCAATAACCCGCTCATCGCTTCTGGCAAGTTTCTCAATATTTAACTCATAACTCCCGGGGCCGACGATCCGGACACTCTCGACCCGATCGTACATATCTGTATGAGGTTTTTCAGAGGTTTTGACTTCAAGGATCGGTTCGTTCGTCTCTTTTGCGATCTCATTGATGCTCTTCTCTTCAAGGACATCCTTATGCCTCACTTTCTCGCTGACGTAGAAGAATTTCTTTCCGCCACAGCTTGGGCAACCCCTCAGGATCTCAGTTGAGCCATCCCGAAACTCGCGGCCGCACTGAGTACATTTGTGAGGCATGATTCTGATTATCCTCCCGACGTGAGCGAAGCCCAGGCAACAAGCCGATCCCGCTCAATCTTCAGCATTTTCAACTGACCCGCAGGGCCGATCACGGTCATTCTTCCCTGCCGGGGTTTCTTCCCTTTGAAGAGCCGCCCGAATAAACCACCGGATTCAGCCTCTTTCCCGGGATAGGTCTCCATCTCTATCCCTGAAAAGCCACCGGGCCGGATCTCCCTCATGGTCACCTCAATGAGCATGCTCTGTTCATCCGGCGTCAGACCATGCTCAAGGACGACAATGTTGCCGAGCATGACCGAATCGAGGATGGTTCTGATCCTCTCCATTGTTGTAAGATTTGTAAGCCGATCTGCGGAGATGAGTTCGATTTGTACTCCCTGTATCATTGAGATCACCTGAAGTGTTCGGTCATCATATCATAGAGCTCTTCCATATTTGTCCCTTCAAGTCCCGATAATGAGATAACCGGGTGCTGGGGGAATGCACTCTTGATACGCGATGGTGCTGCATCGGGGAGATCTGTCTTATTTGCGACGATCACTACCGGGAGATCCCGACTCTCGATAATCCCGACCATCATAATATTCACCTGCATGAAAGGGTCCAGGGTGCTGTCCATCACATAGATGACACCATGGATATCCTCCCTGAGCCAGTGCATTGCCTCTGCGACACCCTCGGTTGCCTCACGTGCACGGGAGATCGCTTCGTCCTGCTCAAGGCCATATTCCAGAAACTCATGATAGTCGATCTTTGTTGTCACACCCGGAGTATCGACAATATCCAGTAAGAGGGTATTTCCGTTTGCTCCGGTGATCACCACATCTTCGCGTCGCCGTGCCCGGCGTGTTTCATGCGGAATCTCAGAGACAGGACCAATCGCATCACCTGAGCAGTCACGGACGATGCGATTCGCCAATGTGGTTTTCCCTGCATTTGGGGGGCCATAAATGCCTATTCTGGAACGTTTCCTGCGAAAGATATTCTGAAAAAACTTACCCAATCTCTTTTTAGCCCGAGTAAACATACTCATCTGTCAACCCCTGAACACTGGCAGTTTCCTGATCTGCCATGGTACTTGTACTCTTCTCCCAATTCTTATTAATACTACCCACCTATTGAAAAAATAGTTCCGGGAAACGGACTCTGCAGACCAAAAGCATCTCAAGGTGTCAGGTTTACGAATCTTTTAATATGGGCGTTGCATAGTAGATGTGTCATCAGCAAAGAGAGCAGAAAAGGAGGTGAAACGAAAATGAGACAGAATGACAACATGGACTTCGAAACCCGCGTCCCTGTACGGGAGGTGATGAAACTCAATGCAACCACAATCGATGCCAATGCAACAACTGCAGAGGCTGCATGTGTAATGTGCCGCGATGAGGTTGGGAGCTGTATCGTACTACAGAACAATCTGCCGATTGGCATTGTTACTGAGGAGGATTTCAACTGCAAGGTTATGGCAAAAGACAGAAAACCTGGAGAGGTATATGTAAAGGAGGTGATGAGCACCCCGCTGATCACGATCGAATCTGATGCAGCTATTGCCGATGCTGCGCGGATGATGGTCATTCACCGTGTCAGAAGACTACCGGTGGTGAACACGGAGAACAAAGTCATCGGAATCATTACCGTACGGGACATTCTCAGTGTAGCTAATGAGATCAACGAGATTATGAACGATCTGATCGTCATAAACCGCATGAACGACTACCATGCCGGAGTCTGCGACAGGTGTGGAAGTATGTCAGACGATCTCATGTATCTTGATAACCAGTATATCTGCCCGGTATGCCGCGATGAGGAGGCAATACAGTGAAAGTCTCAGGCGATCTGTTGATCGAGGTGCAGTCCCTCCATAAAGATGACTACGTTACCCATGCACGTCAGATCTTACGAGATGATGTCTATCGTGAAATTTATATTACCGATGAGAAAGGGCATCTCACCGGTATGATCGATATCACCGATGTCCTGAAGGTAACAGATACACGATCAAATGTTACCATCTCGGGATTCATCCGTGAAGCACCATCCGTTACCATGGATACCCCCCTTGAGACGGTTGGTTCGGTCATTCTGAAAGCAGGTACAGACAGTGTTGCTGTCCAAAAAGAGAATGGAGTGTTCATCGGAGCAATTCTCTTCAGGGATCTCTTTCCGGTTCTGGTATCACGCCATGAGATCACCGGAAACGTCTGTGATGCGATGACAGAGAATGTGATCTGCTCTGAAGCGGACTGGAGTATCCAGAAAGTCTACTCAAGGATCGTCGAGAGTGGATATGCATCTCTCCCGGTTATAAGCAATAAGAAACTGATTGGCATCATATCACGCCGCGATCTCATTGAGAACGGCACAATCAGGCGATCACTTGGAAACAGTACAAAAACATCCGTATCACGTGTCATGACAACACCGGCGTTTGCAACGAGGCCGGACGCCACGATCTCCGAAGCTGCCCGCCTCCTTCTCACCCATGACATCAGCCGCCTTCCTGTGGTCGATGACGGGAATGTCGTCGGCATTCTGGATCGCCATGATGTCCTGAAAAACCTTGTACAAAAAACGTAAGGGATCACCATGCATGAGAATACAACAGACCAGAACAAAGGTGAACGCCACCTTATGATGCAGGGAAAGTTGAATCGAGGCCCGATAGAATTCAAATCGCGCCCGGCAGACAGAAAGGGCGGAGTCATGGCCATTTCTACTGCAAACGTTGTCAGTGTCCCTCCGACGATGAGCATCTACGATGGTGTTGCAACGATGACACAGGAGGGGTTCCGCAGATTGCCAATCACCGATGCCGGAAGCGGCCAGCTCAGGGGCATCATCACGGTATCGGATATTGTCGACTTCATGGGAGGAGGAGACCGGTACAACCTGGTAAAAAGCAAGCATAAGGGTAATTTCCTCTCTGCCATTAATGAAAGCCTCAGGACGATCATGACCGAACAGGTGATGACACTCCGTGAGAGTGATGATATCGATGATGCAATCGATCTGATCGTCAATAAAAGACATGGTGGTGCACCGATCCTCAATGATGAGATGAACGTTATCGGAATGGTGACCGAACATGACCTCCTCAAAGCCCTCTTCATGGGCCAGAGCCTCCTCTCGGTTGAGGATGTAATGTCAGAATCTCCGAGGGTAACCAACCCCGACTGCTCAATTGCCGATGTTGCCAGGCAGATGAATAAATATCATTTCAGAAGGCTTCCTGTTGTCTCGGATGATGTCCTCTTTGGGATCGTCACTGCAACCGACATAATGAAGTATGTCGGCTCCGGTGACGTATTCAGGACGATCCGGTCCGGAGATGTGAGTGAGGCAACAGCTCTGCCGATCCGATCGATTATGACAGGGTCTCTCCAGACAACGACGCCAGACAAGAGTATCAATGACATTGCACGGGAGATGGTGCAAAAACGCATCGGAGCATTCCCCGTCACAGAAGATGCACGACTTATTGGAATGATCACAGAGTTTGACCTTGTCAGAACACTCGCATCGAGGTGATGCATCATGATTGTACAAGAGATAATGTCAGCCCCGGTCTATGTTGTCAATACGCAGGAGAACATTGCGTATGTACGCAACCTGATGCTGAAACATAAGATCTCCCGACTCCTCGTGATGGATGAGGAGAAGCTTGTCGGAATCATAACCAAGAAGGATATTGCATACGGCTTCCGGCAGCATGACCCCATCTGGAGGAGAAGGCCTATTGACAGGATCCCTGTTGAGGTGATGATGCGGAAGGATCCGATAACAGTAACTCCGGACATTCAGGCAGGCAGGGCAGCCGGACTGATGCTCACTCATGACATAAGCGGACTTCCGGTCGTAGCTGGAGGAACAGTCGAAGGCATCATTACAAAAAGCGATATTATGGCATCAGGAGAGGTTGAACGGATCGATGCAACAGTCGGCGATATCATGGAAGATGTGCTGACGGTTTCACGGTACCACTCATTAAACCACATCATTGATCTCATCAGGGAAAGGAATGATAAGATTCTGGTGATCAATAATGACGGGACATTGGCAGGAGTAATCACCGAATCCAATATTGCATTCTATGAGTATTTCGATCAGAACGGAGTGCCTGAGAAGGATATCATGCACCTGAGAAGGGAGGAGACCGGAGGACCAAAGAACCTGCGCCATGTCCGGCAGTTGTCCGGGATAGCAGAAGATGTGATGTCCAGACCGGTGATCACCATCAATCCGTCTGAATCGATATCAAGTGCGATTGCGTTGATGCGGAAGCACCATATTAACAGTATTATCGCCGAAGAAGCCGGTGAGATCAGAGGGATATTAAAAAGGGATGACATACTGAAAGAGGTAGCACAATGACGACGAAACCAGCCATTAAAGACATCATGTCAAAACCTGTCAGTATTGCAAAATCAGCCCTCATCACAGAGGCGCTTGACAGGATGCTCAGCGAAGGGATTGATCCGATCATCGTTACCCATCAGGGCAGGGTCATCGGAACGGCATCACGCCGTACAATAGCCGAGAAGATCGGCAGCAAGAAGACCGGTGCCATCCCTCCAACCCAGATCCATGTTGCAAATGTAGTTAAAGAGGATTTTACCTTCGCATATCCCGATCAGGATATCGATCTTCTCATCCCTCTCCTCCAGAACTACAAAATCGTTGTTATTCTGGATGCCGAACATAAGCTGATCGGAATGGTTACGATGGGAGATCTGCTGAAGGTCATGAAGCCCGACTGCCCGGTTGAAGATGTCATCGAGCTCGCACCCAGAATCTCTCCCGAGGACCGGATTGTCCACCTTCACCGGAGAATGGTGGATGATTCTGCAACCCGGTTCATCGTCAATGACAACGGACGTGTCCTTGGTATTGTCACCGAGACCGATCTTGCCCGTGCCCTTGTAAAACTCAAGGAGATGGTTGAGGTGAGGCATCATGATAACCGGATTCGGAACCTGATTGCACAGGATATCATGAGTACTCCAGTTACATCCGTTCCAATGGATACATCGGTCGAGGCGATCATCAACCTGATGAGCGAGAAGAATATTAGTACTGTACTTGTAACAAATGATGAGAAGCCGATCGGCCTTGTAACCCGCAGATCGATCATCAGTGCACTCTGATCATCATCTTTTTTTGATCGTTTTTACGCCATCATCCCTGCATTTAATACTTCACGCAACAATGTAACTGGCATGGAGCTGACCCCCACCACTCCGGTAAAACCAACCGAGCGGATCACTGATCTTCTTGATGCGATGAGTAAAACCGGTTTTCAGGGAAGAAAACTGGGTGAAGCATTTATCATCTGGAAAGAGATGGTTGCCGATCCGGACTGCACCATCCTTCTTGGCGTCTCAGGTGCGATGGTCCCGGCAGGCATGCAGGAATGCCTTATTACGCTTGCAGAACGGCATTTTATTGACAGTATTGTCTCAACAGGCGCAAATATCTTTCATGACATCTGCGAGCACCTTGGTATCAGGCACTATCGCGGCCATCACCAGGTCGACGATGCAACACTCTTTGAAAAGGGTATCGACCGTATTTATGATGTTTTTGCCTATGAAGAACAGTTCAGGGATGTCGACCAGCAGGTTGCCGACTTTATTGATTCTATTGCCCCATTCCAGGGTTCAAGCCGCGAGCTGATCAAACAACTTGGAGACTGGCTCATTGAGATCAGGCCGGAGGGTCGATCCCTGACCGCCACCTGTGCCAGGGAAGGCATACCGATCTTTGTTCCTGCACTAGCAGATTCATCCATTGGGATCAGTATGGTTATGGCCCGGAGAGCAGGAACAAGCGTAAATATTGATCAGATCGCAGATACCGATGAGATTACCCGGATTGTTGAGAAGGCGAAGAAGACCGGTGTCGTCTATATTGGCGGCGGCGTGCCGAAGAACTTCATACAGCAGACACAGGTGATTGCATCCATCCATGACAGCGATCTCGGCGGCCATGCCTATGCCATCCAGTTCACCACCGACGCCCCCCACTGGGGAGGGCTTTCGGGATGCACCTTTGAAGAGGCGATCAGCTGGGGAAAAGAAGCGATCACCTGCCCCCGTGTCCAGTGTTTCTGTGATGCAACGATTGCCCTGCCTCTTATGACCTCGGCACTTGTCTCCTCAGGCAGTGTGCGGCAGAGAAACGATGGCAACCCATAACCATTAATACTCTTTTCTTCCAATAGTATAGAGCACTCACTTTATGGAGCGGTGTCTATTCACGCACTGCGAGTGTCGAAAGATGCGAAATGACTCTGTTGAGGTAGCCAAGCCTGGTATGGCGCAGGTTTGCTAAACCTGTGTCCCCCTGGGACTCGAGGGTTCAAATCCCTCCCTCAGCGCTCCAAGGAGAAGAAGAGGAATAAAACATGGAAGAATCCGAACTGAATTACTTCGTACGCGTCAGTAATACCGATCTCGACGGCACCAAGCAGGTCCAGATCTCACTGACGGGCATCAAGGGCGTGGGAATCCACACCGCGCTCGTTCTGGCACGAAAGGCCGGCGTCAACACCCACGATTTAATGGGAAAGCTCTCTGATGAAGAGGTTGACCGGATCCGCGCTGCTGTGGACGAGTACGTAGAGACAGTCCCGACCTGGATGATGAACAGACCAAAAGATCTCTATACCGGACAACCCCGTCACCTCCTCGGTGTCGATGTCTCCCTCACCCTTGAGGAGGACATCAATATCATGAAGAAGATGCGCTGTTACCGGGGCATCAGGCATGAAACCGGCCAGAAGGTACGTGGACAGCGGACCAAGGCAACCGGAAGAACCGGAACAACGGTCGGCGTATCCAAGAAGAAGAAGTGAGGGGTGAGTACATATGGGATATCCAGGAAAGAACCACAAGCAGTACCAGTCTCCAAAACGCCGTTTTGAAAAGGCACGGATTGAAGACGAGCGGAATATTGCAATTGCGTATGGACTCAGGAACAAAAAGGAGATCTGGAAGGCAACCCATATCCTCCGTCGCCACAGGCAGGGCGCCAGGGACATTCTTGCAATGAGCTCGGGCGGTATTGACGAGGCACGGGTTGATGCTCGCCGTGAAGAGCTTCTTCAGCATCTTGAGAGATATGCCCTTGTCAGTGCAGGAGCCACCATCGACGATGTGCTCTCACTGAAAGTCAGCCACATCCTTGAACGCCGTCTCCAGACGATGGTCTACAGGAAAGGGCTTGCCCGCTCACCAAAACAGGCCCGCCAGCTGATCAATCATGGTCACATCGCAATCAATGGCAGGCGCCTTTCAATTCCGGGATACATGGTTCCACGAGCCGAAGAGGATCAGATCAGCTACTATGGAACATCACCACTTGCAAAGGAAAGCAACCCCGAGCGGGGCCGTATCAATAATGTGAGGGTCTGAAGATGGCAGCTGAGAATGATAAATGGGGTATTGCCCATATCTACGCATCCTTTAACAACACGATCATCACCGTGACCGATCTCTCCGGTGCAGAGACTGTCTGCAAGAGCAGTGGCGGCATGGTCGTGAAGCAGGCACGGAACGAGAGTTCACCCTATGCAGCGATGCAGATGGCAATCAATGTAGCACAGGCTGTCCGTGACAAAGGATTCGTCGGTCTGCATGTAAAGGTCAGGGCACCCGGCCGCGGCAAACAGCGGAGTCCGGGACCAGGAGCACAGGCAGCGATCCGGGCACTATCCCGTGCCGGTATCCGCATTGGCAGGATCGAAGATGTCACCCCGGTCTCACACGACAGTATCCGGGCTCGCGGTGGCAGGCGGGGAAGGAGAGTCTGATGGAGATCGTATTCGACAGGGTCGATGACTCAATCGTACGATTTACCCTGAGCGATGCCTCTGAAGCATCTGCAAACGCCCTCAGACGGGCGATGATCGGTGAAGTTCCAACACTCGCTATTGAGGATGTCAGGATTTATGACAATACCAGCGTCCTCTTTGACGAGATGCTTGCCCACCGGATCGGTATGATCCCAATCAGGACCGATTTAAGCAGATATGTCAGGAAAGATGCATGTAAATGCGAGGGAGCCGGCTGCCCGCTATGCCGGGTCATATTCACTCTGACCGTTGAGGGGCCAGGTACGGTCACCTCCGGGGATCTCGTCTCAGAAGATCCGGAGACAGCCCCTGTCGATACGAATATACCTCTCGTAAAACTCTGGAAAGACCAGAAACTTGTCATTGAGGCAGTCGCATATCTGAACACGGGAACAGAGCATGCAAAATGGCAGGCAACCATTGCATGCGGATACAAACAATATCCTGTGATCGAGGTAACTGACCAGTGTGACGGATGCGGGATGTGTGTCGAAGAATGTCCACGGACCGTTCTCGAAGTCAAAGGACAATCAGTTCGTGTCGTTGACGGGAGATTAGAAGTATGCTCACTCTGCAAACTCTGCGAGAAGGCATGCATCGGAACCGGTATCGGGGATGAATCGGCCATACACGTCAAAGCAGATAAGACAACATACCTCTTTACAGTCGAGAGTGACGGATCGCTTCCGGCACAGCAGATCGTTGAAGAGGGGATCCGCTATATCAGAAAACGATCTGATGAACTCATAGAATCTTTACAGGAAATATCAATGGAGGGACAGTAGATGAAGAGAACGGGCAAGACTAACCCGCGCCTGACAGATCTCATCAGGATGCTCAGGAGTGCATCCCATGAGAGTGAGGCACAGATCTGGCGTGAGATTGCAAAGAGGCTCGACACGTCCGGCAGTAACTATGCTGAGGTCAATATCGGCAAGATCAACCGCTATGCACAGGAGAACGAGATCATCCTCGTCCCCGGTAAGGTGCTTGGAAGCGGAGTGCTTGAGCATTCGGTGAGAGTTGCAGCATTAAACTTCTCCGATTCAGCCCGTGAAAAGATCGCACAGGCGAGCGGTGATTGTATGACGATTGAAGAACTGGTATCGGCAAATCCAAAAGGAAGCCGTGTCCGGATACTGAGGTGAAGAGCAATGGTAACGATCATCAATGCAGAAAATCTCCTCCTCGGAAGGCTTGCGAGCATCGTCGCAAAGCGGGCACGCAATGGCGAGGAGATCGCTATTGTCAATGCCGAGAAAGCGATCCTCTCAGGAAGCAGAGCCGAAATCCTCCAGAAATACCATCAGCGAAGGGTTCGTGGATCTGTTGAAGGCGGACCCTTCTTCCCACGCCGGCCTGACGACATCATGAAGCGGTCAATCCGCGGGATGATTGGGTACAAGACCGGTCCGGGTGCAGAGGCATTCCGGAGAGTAAAGACCTATGTAGGGATTCCGGAAGAGTATGCCGGGATGGAGATGGAAGTGCTTGAGGAAGCACACCGGAACAGGTTAAGCAAGCCAAGGTATGTTACGCTTCAGACCATAAGCCAGAACCTTGGAGCTAAATTCTAAGCAGAGGGATTGAATTGACAAAGATTATCAATACAAGCGGAAAGAGAAAGACTGCGGTCGCTCGCGCCACCCTGCGTGAAGGTAAAGGCAGGATCAGAATCAACTCGGTTCCTCTCGAAGTATATGGATCTGAACTGATCAGGATGAAGATTGCAGAAGCACTCGTCCTTGCACCAGGTGTAGCAGATACAATCGATATCGATGTCGATGTATCCGGCGGAGGGATCATCGGACAGGCAGAGGCAATCAGGACGGCACTTGGTCGTGGCATCCTCGGCTGGACAAACGATCCGGCGATCAAAGAAGTGTACCTTGAATATGACAGGACCCTTCTTGTAAATGATTCACGCCAGAAGGAAGCGAAAAAGCCTCATGGACGCGGTGCACGGAAGAGATTCCAGAAGTCGTACCGTTAAATATAAGCAGACTAATAAGGAATCGGGGACAATGATACCTGTACGATGTTTCACCTGTGGAAAAGTCATTTCCACAGCATGGGATGAGTTCAAAGAGCGAAAAGCAGCAGGCGAGGATCCAAAAGAGATCCTCGATTCCCTCGGTTTGGAGCGGTACTGCTGCAGAAGGATGCTCCTCTCGCATAAGGAGATTATTAATGAGCTGTATCCCTATCAGTAAGGGGGGGTCGTGGGGTAGCCTGGACTATCCTATTGCGTTCGGGACGCAGTGACCTGAGTTCGAATCTCAGCGACCCCATTTCTGTTCAAAAAATTACGGATGATTATCATGATATCCTACACTCGATATGAGCGAGCCAGGATCATAGGAGCGCGGGCTCTCCAGATATCGATGGGGGCCCCGGTTCTTGTGAGAACAGGACGCATTGATCCCCTGGAGATTGCACTTGAGGAGTTTGAGCAGGGACTTATTCCCATCACCGTCAAGCGCCATTACGGGGAGAGGGAAGTCGTGGTGACATGACGGCAATAGAAGCAGTCACACTCAGGAGCATCCTCGACAGCCGGGGGAACCCGACTATTGAGGCTGATATCTGGGTGGAAGGTGGTTTTGGTCGTGCAGCTGCTCCAAGCGGTGCAAGTACCGGAACCCATGAGGCTGTTGTACGGTCGCCTGAAGAGGCGATTCCTTTTGCATACACCACCGTCATCCCTGAACTGATCGGTATTGACTCTCATGACCAGCGGAACTTCGATCGTATTCTCCACGAATCTGATGGAACGGGCAATTTTGGATCAATCGGAGCAAATGTCGCCGTTGCACTATCTCTTGCAAATGCAAAGGCCGCTGCATCAGCATACGGCATGGAACCCTTCACCTATCTCGGGGGAGTTTTTGCCGAAGATGCACCACTTCCACTTGGCAATGTGATCGGTGGCGGGGCACACGCTCCCGGAGCAACAGAGATCCAGGAGTTTCTTGTCATTCCCATCGGGGCATCCTCCACAAGAGAAGCTGTCTTCACGAATGCCCTCGTCCATAAAGAGGTTAAAAAACTCCTGAATGCACAGGGCATCACCTGTGGAAAAGGTGATGAAGGGGCCTGGGCACCACAGATCAGTGACACGGAAGCCCTTGAACTGATCGGAACAGCCATAGACACCGTCTGCGATGAGACCGGTGTTACTGTTGCCATCGGCCTTGATGTTGCGGCAACCGAACTCTGGAACGGGGAGCGGTACATCTACCGTGAACGGAGCCGCACCACTGAAGACCAGATCGCCTATATTGCCGATCTCATCGATGCATACGGCCTTGTCTATGTCGAAGATCCACTCCACGAGGAGGATTTTGAAGGATTCTCCAACCTCACTGATCAGGTCAATGACAACTGCCTCATCTGCGGAGATGATCTCTTCGTCACAAATCCTGAGCGTATCCAGAACGGCATCGAAATTGCATCTGCCAGTGCGGTTTTAATTAAACCAAACCAGATTGGAACACTCACCGATACCTTCGAGGCAGTCCACCTTGCAGAGCGGTTTGGCCTGGAGACGGTGATGAGCCATCGGTCGGGAGAAACAACAGATGAGACCATCGCCCACCTTGCTGTTGCATTCGGGTGCATCTACCTGAAATGCGGCATCGTCGGAGGCGAACGAATAGCGAAACTGAATGAATTAATACGAATTTCGGAGATATTTGCATGAGCGAGAATGAACTTGATATCGAACTGAACGAACCTCTTGTACCGGTTGAGGAGTACCTTGCAGCGGGCGTTCACATTGGGACACAGCAGAAGAGCAATGAGATGATGAACTTCATCTACCGCGTTCGTGGAGACGGACTCTACATCATAGACATCAGAAAGACTGATGAGCGGATCAAACAGGCTGCACAATTCCTCTCCAGGTTTGAAGCACCAAAGATCCTGGTAGTCACCTCACGACAGTACGGCCAGTATCCCGCACGCAAATTTGCTGAGGTAATCGGCGCAATGGCCTCAACCGGACGGTTTATTCCGGGCATGCTGACGAACCCGGCCCTGAATGAGACCACGCTGAACAAGTATATCGAACCGGATGTCGTTGTTGTCACTGACCCGATCGGTGATGCCCAGGTGGTTCGTGAGGCAGTTCAGAGCGGTATTCCGACAATTGCCCTCTGTGATACAAACAACAGCCTGCGGAATATCGATCTCGTTATTCCAACAAACAATAAAGGCAGAAAAGCCCTCTCCATGATCTACTATCTCCTTGCAAAGGAGATGCTCAGGATTCGCGGCGTCACAACATCGCTCACCCCGGAAGACTTTGAGACCGATATTTAAATAGTCTGAAGAACAACTGCCAGATGAGGTGGGGAGACCTATGGAGATCCGTAACTGTAGAATGGCAGGGATGTTTTATCCGAAAGAGCCCGGGCACCTTGAACAGGTGCTGGAGATGTTCTTTAAGGTAAAAACAGACCGGCTTTACCCCCTTGGCATCGTTGTACCTCATGCCGGGTATCCATATTCTGGTGCTGTAGCAGCCCGCGGGTATGGGTGCATCGATCCGGGTTTTTCCGGTACCTTCATTGTCATCGGCCCAAGTCATCGCGGGTACCGCACCTGTGTATCAACACTCCCCTGGGAGACGCCGCTTGGGATCATAACCAATGATGAGAGGCTGTCTCTTGCACTTGAAATCCCAATTGACGAGGATGCTCATCAGGAAGCTGAGAACTCGCTTGAGACACAGATGCCATTCATCAAATACCGGTTTCCGCGTGCCAGAATCACCCCGATCCTGATGGGCGATCAGTCTCCGGAAGAGTCAGAAAAACTATCCGGCCGGATACTCTCGGCACTTCAGGCAACGAAGAAAGAAGCAATTATCGTCGCATCAAGTGATTTTTCACATTATATCCCAAGAAGTGAGGCTGAAAATCTCGATTCAAAGGCAATCGAAGCAATTCTCTCACTCGATAGCGATGAACTCTACCAGCGTATCACAAAGTTCGGCATATCAGCATGCGGTTATGGGCCCATTGCCACGATGATCCGAGCAACGTCCGATCTCGGTGCCGAGAAAGGTATACTCCTCTCATATATGACAAGCGGCGATGTGACCGGAGATCCAGAAGTCGTTGGTTACGCAGCCATTGCGGTGGTATAGGTTGGCAACATGGAGCGCACCAGGTAAAGTCTTCCTCTTTGGTGAACACGCGGTCGTCTATGGAAAACCCGGGATCGCAATGGCGATCAAGCCCCGTGTCATGGTTACAGTCAGGAAGGCGAAACGACAGAAGAAACCGAACTCTACCTATATAGCCGAATGTTTCAGGCAGATGGGTGTTTCGGGTTCGGTCTACGTCAGATCACAGCTTCCAAGTTCTTCCGGGCTTGGCTCATCTGCTGCTGTGACGGTTGCCACCCTTTTTGCTATCAACGATGAGTTTGATATCGGAAAAACCCCTGATGAGCTTGCCCTGATAGCTCACAGTGTGGAAAAGAATGTCCAGAATGGACGGGCAAGCGCAACAGACACCTATGTCTCAACAGTCGGGGGCATGGTGCTCATCACCGGCAACACAAAACGAAGGCTTCCGCCGCCGCAGATCCAGCTCGTTATCGGAAACAGCCTTACCCATCACAGCACCTCAGGGATGGTTGCAAGAGTTGCTGACCTGAAGAAGAACCGTCCGGAGATTGCCGATCCGATCATCGATGCAATTGCTGCTGTAACAAAATGTTCGATGCACCATTTCAATAACCCACGTGAACTTGGTAACCTGATGAATATGAATCATGCGCTGCTTGAGGCGCTCGGAGTCGGCCACCCGCAACTCTCCCGCCTCGTCCTTGCTGCACGGGCAGCAGGTGCACTCGGTGCAAAACTGACCGGTGCTGGCGGCGGAGGATGTATGTTTGCACTCTGTTCAAAGAGTGCAAAAACCCGGGTCGCAGGTGCTATCGAGGCATGTGATGCACGTGCAATCATCACCAGCATCGATACCCAGGGTGTACGGAAAGAGAAAGATGAATAATAAGCTTGTACTCAAACTCGGCGGATCTGTAATCACCGAGAAGCAGAGTGCCGGTGTGATCGACCATACCCGGCTTTCCACGATAGCGGAGACATTAGCATCTCACCACGACCATCCGCTCATCCTCATTCATGGTGCAGGTTCATGCGGCCATCCCGAAGCAGAAAAATATGGAATTCAGGGTGGAGTAAGGCAGACAAATGCGATTGGTATCGGGGAGACACACCGGGCGGTGGCAGGACTGAATGCCACTGTTGTATCGATCCTGCGGGATGCCGGACTTGATGCGATCGGAATCCATCCACTCTCCGGATCACTCGCCGAGAACGGGAGGCTTATCTCTTTTGAAACAGGACACCTGGCAAAGATGGCAGAGCTCGGGGTCGTTCCCGTGCTGCATGGCGATGTGGTGATGGACCGGGCAAAGGGGGCATGTATTGTTTCAGGAGACCAGCTTGTACTCAGGATAGCAGAAGGCGTGACCCCCTGCCGTGTCGGTCTTGCAACCGATGTTTCCGGTGTCCTCTCAGGCGGGAATGTTGTCAGGACGATCAGCCGTGGTACTTTGAAGGGAATTGACCTTGGGAATTCACAAAAAACCGATGTCACCGGCGGGATGCGGGGGAAAGTTGAGGAACTCCTCACTCTCGCAGATGCGGGAATCGTCTCTTCAATATTCCATGTTGACCGCCTCGCTGCATTTCTTGCAGGAGAAGATCATGGAGGAACTACTCTCACGGGGGCAGAAGTATGAGCCGGAATGAAACCACTACATCACGGAAACTCGATCATCTCAGGATCTGTAGTGAGGAAGATATTGAGGCAGGATCAAGTGGATTTTCTGATACACGGATCGTCCATGCTGCTCTTCCGGAATGCGATATGGACAGAATCGATCTCTCGTGTCAGTTCCTTGGACATTCTCTCAAAACACCCCTCTTCATTGCGGCAATGACCGGTGGCCATCCCGGCACAACTGAGGTAAACCGCCGCCTGGCACGGGCAGCAGAGAGATATGGCTGTGCCATCGGTGTCGGATCCCAGCGAGCGGCTCTTGAACGGCCGGATCTTGCAGAATCATTTGCCGTCGTAAGGCAGGAAGCACCAACAGCATTCATCGCAGCCAATATCGGGGCTGTCCAGCTCCGTGAACAGGGAACAGGATGGGCAGAGAAAGCCATCTCCATGATCGATGCCGATTGCATTGCAATCCACCTGAATTTCCTACAGGAGGCAATCCAGCCGGAAGGTGATCGCGATGCGAGGGGATGTCTCGATGCAATCGAAAGACTCTGTTCCGATGCATCAGTCCCGGTGATCGTCAAAGAGACGGGATCTGGTATCTCACGTGAAACCGCACGCCTCCTCTGGAATGCCGGGGTAAAAGCGATCGATATCGGCGGCCACGGGGGAACTTCCTGGGCTATAATAGAAGGAATACGGGGAAGGGAGATGAATGAACCCTTACTCACCCGTCTCGGTGATGACTTCATTGATTGGGGTATACCAACGGTGGTAAGCCTGATCGAAGTCAGAGAGACCGGAGGGCCGGTTATTGCAACCGGAGGCGTCAGAACTGGCGTTGATATTGCAAAGGCCCTCGCACTCGGAGCCGATATGGCAGGGATGGCACTCCCGCTCCTCGCACCCGCGATGGAGAGTGAGTGTGCACTTGCAGATGCCATCGACCATATCCACAGACAACTGAAAGCAGCGATGTTCCTCTCGGGGGCACGGACAGTGCGCGAAATGCGGAGAGTCCGGACCTATATCACCGGAGAGACTCGCACAATGATACAAAAATACGATTAGAGGTACAATTTATGGAAATAGAAGTTATTACCGTCGGCGGATACGAAGAAGTCGGTCGGAATATGACCGCAGTTCGTTGCGGTAAGGATATTGTCATCTTTGATATGGGCCTGCGCCTTGACCGGATCATGATCCACGAGGATGCCGAGGTCGAGAATATGCATTCTCTTGACCTGATCCAGATGAAAGCAATCCCTGATGATACCGTGATGAATGGGATCGAAGGAACTGTCAGGGCTATCGTCTGCACACACGGGCATCTCGACCATATCGGAGCACTTCCAAAGCTTGCCCACCGCTATAATGCCCCGATCATCTCAACACCGTACACCACCGAGCTGATACGACAGCAGATAGCCGGAGAACAGAAGTTTGGTGTGAACAACAAACTCTTTGCCCTGAAATCAGGCGGCAAGTATACCATATCACAGAACCTGACACTTGAGTTTGTCCGGACGCAGCACTCGATCATTGATTCCGTAATGGCGGTGCTCCACACCCCCCATGGTGCAGTCGTCTATGCAAATGACTTCAAGTTCGACAGAACACCAGTCATCGGAGAGCCGCCGGATTTTGCCCGCCTCACCCAGATAGGAAAGGAAGGAGTACTCCTTCTCATCACCGAGTGCGTCAATATCACCTCAAAGGGGAGGGCACCAAGCGAACGGATCGCCCGCGATCTTGTACGCGATGTGATCACCAGTTTTGAGGATGATAAAAATGCGATCCTGGTCACCACCTTCTCCTCACATGTTGCCCGGCTGAAGACACTCACCGAGTGTGCCCACGAAATCGGAAGAAAACCTGTTCTTCTGGGCCGTTCGATGGAACGCTACTCAACAACTGCCGAACAGATGAAACTGGTCGCATTCCCACGTTCCACCTCGGTCTTTGGGAACAGAAGAACTGTTGATCGGATTTTCCGGCGTATGATGAAGGAAGGCAAGGAGAAGTTCATGCCGATCATCACCGGTCATCAGGGTGAGCCGGGATCGGTTCTTACCCGTATCGGTGCTGGAGACACCCCCTACCGTCTTGAGAAGGGAGACAAAGTCCTCTTCTCAGCCAAAGTGATTCCAAACCCGATGAACCACGGGCAGCGGTACCTCACCGAGACACGGCTCAGGATGACCGGGGCGCGGATCTTTGATGAACTCCATGTCACCGGACATGCATACCGGGAAGATCATTATGATTTCATTCATATGCTCAACCCCCAGCATATCATCCCCTCACACGGAGGTCTTGAGATGACTGCGGCATATGCAGATTTTGCATCTGAGGTCGGATACACCCTCCACAAGGATGTCCACCTGATGACGAATGGCCAGCGGCTTCTGGTCCACAAATAATCCAAGGAGAAAAAAATGGATCTACAGGAATACCTTAAATCAGTTGAGAGTCTCGTAGACAAATCCTTATTCAGGTACTTTGGGGATGCACCCGGAAAACTGGACAAGGCAAGCGCTCATCTCCTTCTTGCAGGGGGAAAACGACTCAGACCTGCAATGGTGATGCTTGCAGCCGAAGCGGTGCAGAAGGGATCATCCGATCGGATCTTCCCTGCTGCTCTCGCACTTGAGCTGACCCATACCTTCACACTCGTCCATGACGACATCATGGACAATGACTCATTCCGACGGGGTGTTCCAACGGTACACACGGTATGGGATGAAGCAACAGCAATTCTTGCAGGTGATGTCCTGTATGCACGGGCATTTGAACTGATCTGTAAGGCAGAGGCAGAGGCAGCTTCAAAAGTGCGTGCGATCCTGATGCTTGCCAAAGCATGCGAAGAGATCTGCAGCGGGCAGTCTGAGGATATGGCATTTGAGATACAGGATGACGTCACACGCGGTGAGTACCTGGATATGGTCAGGAAGAAGACCGGAGCACTGTATGCAGCTTCTGCCGGGATCGGAGCAATCCTCGGCGGAGGTTCACCACAGCAGGCCGAAGCACTCCACAACCTCGGCATGACAACCGGGATCGCATTCCAGATTCAGGACGATCTGATCGATCTCCTGACACCAAAGGATGCAAGCGGAAAAGATCGGGCATCTGATCTCAGGGCCGGGAAGAAGACGCTGATTGCAATCATTGCAGCAGAGAAAGGGATTGATCTCGCCCCATACAAGAGAGATCTCACTGATGATGAGATCGATCGTCTCATCATGGAGCTTGAAGCAGCAGGTGTCATTGGCGATGTCCGGCAGATCGCTCTTGATCTTGTTCATAAAGCAAAAGCAGGATTATCAGTCCTTCACGAGTCCGAAGAGAAACAGCTGATCATCGAGATGGTCGATTTCTTCGTGACCCGGGGGTTCTGAGATGGACGGAGAGATCCGTCGGATCCTCGAAGCGTATGCACTCCAGAATGCAGTAAAGCACAAGAATGTCCCGCGGGCCGGGGCTGTGATCGGGGCTGTCCTCGGATCACATCCCGAACTCAGGAGCAGGGCACAGGAGCTGAACGGAATGATCCGGTCGGTTCTTGCCGATGTCGAAGCACTTCCTCCCGGCGAGCGGGAGGCAAGACTTCTCTCTCTTGCACCCGATCTTGCAGCATCGATGCATCAGAAGAAAGAGCGGTCCACCGAACTACCCCCGCTCCCGGATGCAGAAGGTGGCGTGGTGATGCGGTTTGCACCAAACCCCTCCGGCCCGCTTCATCTCGGCCATGCCCGTGCATCGATCTTAAATGATGCATATATCCGCCGGTATGGCGGGAAGTATATCTACCGGATCGAGGATACCGATCCAAAGAGGGTAGATCCCGATGCCTACCAGATGGTCAGAGAGGATCTTGAATGGCTTGGGATTGGAATATCGGATATCATATACCAGAGCGACCGGCTCGATATCTACTATACGTATGCCCGGCAGCTGATCGAGCTCGGGGGAGCCTATGTCTGCACCTGTGAGGCTGAGCGGTTCCGCGAGCTGAAGATAGAAAAGAAAGCCTGCCCATGCCGTATCCTCACACCTGAAGAGAATCTTCTCCGCTATGATCAGATGTTTGATGGCACCTTCATCGAGGGGCAGGCAACGGTTCGGATCAAGACCGAGATAGATCACCCGGACCCGGCGATCAGGGACTTCTCAGCGATGCGGATCGTAAACAGCACCATCCATCCCCGCGTCGATGCAACCGTTTATCCCCTGATGAACTTCTCAGTAGCTGTCGATGACCATCTCCTCGGGATGACCCATGTGATCAGGGGTAAGGATCATATCGCCAATACCCGGCGGCAGCGGTATATCTTTGATTACTTCGGGTGGAAGCCGCCACACTATCTCCATTACGGAAGGATGTCCATCGAAGGGCTTGTCCTTTCGACCTCCTCGATGCACGAGGGGATCAGTAAGGGAATCTACTCGGGCTGGGATGATATCCGGCTTGGAACACTCCGTGCCCTCGCACGCCGCGGGATCCGTCCTGAAGCAGTACGTGCCGCGATCACCGAGATCGGAATCGGGGAGACCGATATCTCGTTCTCGTGGGACAATCTCTTTGCAAAAAACCGTGACATCATCGACAGGGAATCAAACCGCTACTTCTTCGTTCCCAAGCCGGTATCCCTCCGGGTTGAGGGGGCACCGGAACAGATTGCAGAGGCTCCCCGCTATCCGGGTGATGAGGAACGGGGATACAGGAAGCTCCATTTCACAGGAGAGGTACTCATCCCTGCATCCGAGATGAAAGAGAACGGGATGATCCGGTTAAAAGATCTCTTCAATATCATGATTACCAGCGATCAAAATGCCGGGTACGCCGGGGATTCACTTGCCGATGCGAGGGCTGCGAAAGCACCTATCATCCAGTGGCTTCCGCCCGAAAGTGCGGTTCCCTGCCGCATCCTCACTCCGGATGGTGTTCTTGAAGGATATGCCGAGGCTGAGGTGGCAGATTTTGCAGGCAGAACCGTCCAGTTCGAGCGGATCGGTTTTGTCCGTATCGATTCTGTGGAGAAGAACTCGATCACTGCCTACTTCACCCACCGGTGAACTTTTTTTCCATGGATGCCATCTGCCTGCTGAGAGAGACAGGGATGGGCAGGAAAGAGGGACTCCGTGCACTCCGGCACCTTCCACTTTCGACACGGCAAGCGCTTCTCTCACCTGATCATGAAACACGGCGGCGGGCTCAGGGGAGGTTCTTCGAGGCGGCAGCCTATGAACTCCTCAGAAAAGCAGGAACCAAAAGTAAATATATCAGCAGAATCGCTGCCTGGGGAGCTGATGTTGGCGAATATGGCGGATCAAAAAGGGGGATCTGGTACTCACGGGATGGCGGGCTCCGGATCTGTGCAGAGGGTGCGATTGCTGCAGAAGTCGATCTCCTCTTTGAAGATAACACCGGCGCGATATTCTTTGCTGAAACAACTATCACCCACCCGTCTGCATCTGCTTTTTTCGAGGAAGTGGAGAGGAAGAGAGCGCTCCTCTCTGATCTTGCTAATGGACGTCCCGTACAGTTCCTCTTTATCACCCCTGCCCCTCCTCCACAGAGCCTCTCCCCCCTCTTTACAACAGGCGGGGAGATGATCGTCAGGCCCGATCTCCTCACACTTGTCACTGAGGTTGAAGATGTGCTTGGATCACCCCGGAAGAGACGGGCGGTTCCCCATCCGAAGGTGGTTCCCGGAACTGCGTTCTTCCGTTGGGAAACAGTGCCTGAAAAGGGAGATAGAAGAGGTTTCCTCTCCTATATCCAGCGTTTCTTCCTGAAGTAGACGAGCATCAGAAGGGAGATCCCAAACATCAGGATAAGGGTTGCCGGGTACCCGATCTCCCAGTCAAGCTCTGGCATATATGCAAAATTCATCCCGTAAACCCCGGCAATGAAAGTGAGCGGGATGAAGATCGTCGCGATGATGGTAAGGACTTTCATCACTTCGTTCATCTTGAAGGAGATGGTGGAGAGGTAGAGATCGAGCATACCACCGGTGAGATCACGCTGGGTTTCAACAGCATCGATCACCTGGATCGTGTGATCATAGATATCGCGGAAGTAGATCCCGGTCCGATCCGAGATGAGCGGGGTATCAGATCTCTCAAGGGAGGAGAGGGCTTCCCTGAGGGGCCAGACCGCTTTTCTGAGGGAGATGAGATCACGCTTGAGGCGGCGGATCGAGACAACGGTCTCAGGACCCGGGTTCTGGATAAGGGTATCCTCAAGCACCTCGATATCTTCACCAAATGATTCGAGGACCCCAAAGTACGCATCGACGATCGTATCAAGGAGGGAGTAGCAGAGGAAGTCCGGACCATAGTTTATTATCTTCCCTTTGTTCCTGATCCTGACGCGGATAGGATCGAAGACATCACCGACCCGCTCCTGGAATGAGAGGACACAGGTCTTTGTAATGATCAGGCTCACCTGTTCGGATCGGATCTCACCCTCTGATCGTGTGAGCATCCTCTGAACCATGAAGAGGTAGTCGGGATACTCCTCATATTTTGGCCGCTGGGTGGTGTTCATCAGATCCTCAAGCGTCAGCGGGTGGATCGAGAAGGTCTCGCCTATCATCCTGATGACATTTGTGTCATAGATGCCATCGATATTGATCCAGGTGACCGATGGGCTATCCCGGTACCTGCTGATGAACGCAGGATCCCGGGTGCACAATTCGGTGACGTGTCCATCTGTATGGTAATCCATCACGGTTATGGTGATGGGATCACCGGTTTCTTCACCGATATGAATGAGTGAACCCGGGGGCATCCCGGCCTTTTTTGACATACTGGGGAAGAGGTGCATGATCTATATCCGGTGTAGTAATGTATACATGGGTTACTCTTCTGTGACTTCGCTGATGTATGCCACCCCGATCTTTCCACGGCGGAACCGTGTACTGTTTAAGAGATGGCGCATATCCGCAACCTCCGCTTCCTGGAGCAGGGTCTGGATCATCTTCTCAAGAGCTGCATTTTTATCCCATGGAACCCCCCGGAAGATAACACCATGGTTATGGAGCTGTTGATCGGCGGTGCCTTTGTGTGCCGGGTGGAGGTAGGCAAGGGAATGGAGGGCAACCGGATCATAGGATGAGAGATCTGCGGTTGCATCCACCCCGACCCCGAATGAAACAAGGGTGTCGCCGATATGGTGGGGGGTCGGATTCACCGAGCACCAGTCTTCAATGGCATCCTCATCCATGATCGTTCCTTTGAGTCCCCCGGAATACTCTTTCAGGGGAGAGCGGGCAAGCCCTGAGCCGGTCATCCCGGCGGTGACACCGGCGATCGCAAGGGCGATGATGCCGTTGAAGTCCTTCTGCTTCTCCTTTGCACGCGAAAAAAGCTGACGGTAGAGATCTTCAAGGGAGATGCCATCCTGATCCTCAGACTCAAAGTAGATGTACTCGTGGAACGGCCCTTCCAGCGTGATATTAAATGCTGTATAGACAGGTATCCCAAAATCCTCTCCTGCCGGTGCGAGGAAGTCCGGTGTATTGTTTCCATCGGTCGGGAGCCAGACCATTGCACCGTGGAGGGTGATCATCTCCCCGAGGAGCGGGAGTGCGGATTCTGCATCAGGGCTGAGCGCACCAAGCCCGATTGAGTATCTGATCGACGAAAACGTGGATTCCACCAGATCTTCTCTTGTGATCCGAGCATGAAGGAGCGTCGATAAGCTCCCCCGTACTTTCAGGCGGGCGGTGCCGGTTCCTGCCCGCTCTACCTGGTATGAGACAGCACCATGCTTCTCCGACGTGGCAGAAAGTTCATCGATGAGGGAGAGGGCAATCCCGCCTTTTCCGCATGCCAAAAGGGCCTCCTCAACGGTGGGTACGATAGTAAAGACCGAGTGAAAACCTGCCATCTTCAGCACTTTCAGTGGATACTCCTGTACCCCGGCAAGTGCCATGACACCCCCCCGTCTCTTCACCTCCTTTGCAAGGGTAAGGAGGGAGCGGATGCCTGCACTTGAGAGATACTCAACCGACGACAGATCCACAACAGCTGCCGAATCATCGTCATGGAATCCCGACTGTATCGCCTCATCAAAGATCCCGGAGCCATGGCCGTCAAGCCTGCCATCCGGTACAAAGACAACCACCCCATCCTGTCGTGAGATTGCAATATTCATCGTTATCATGGTAGCTTGGAGAGGAAAAGATAAATAATTCCCCTTCACTTTCGCACCCCGTGCACTGATCCTCAATACCACGGGTATCCAGATCTGTTGGTATGGAGATCAGACTTGCACCATATATCACCCTTGGAACCGGGACATTTGCAGCAATTGTTGCCCCGGAAGAGGAGATTCTTACGCTTTTTACAGAGCATCCCGAACTGAGACGGTACCTGTTCCTGTATATCTCAGGTAATGGCTCCCGCCTGCTGACACGGGCAGGAGACAGGAGCGCCACCTTCGATGTCAGGCGGGCATTCACCGCCCACCAGCTCCTTACAATCCTCAGGGAGGCAGGCCATACGATCGTCTTCATCGAGCATGATCCAACCCTCTTTGAATCCGGGGGCAGAGGTATGGCTGCTGCAATCGGGAAGGTGATCGCGGAGGTTGCCAGAGGATCCCTTGTGGTCCTGTACACGCCTTCTCCGGATCGGTTCTTCGGCGATATGGCAGCCTATGCGGATCGTATCATCACCCTTGCACCCGAAACGGCACCGGTACGGAAACAGAATGTCCGGGCCCGCCGTGCCGGCCAGGCAACACTGGAGGCATTCTGATGGGGAGGAGCATCGGGAGTGTCCGGCAGGGGGTCAATGAGATTGCCCGGCGGTGGGAGCGGGCAGGCCGGGCACTGCGGAGAGAAGACCAGCCCTATGCCGCCCGCCTTGCCGCAATGGCCCGTGCTCACACGGGCGAGGGGTTCTATGCATTCGACGATCCGCTTGAGGCGGCAATCTTCTCGGTCTTTATCGAGCTGTTGAAGGAGCGCGATGTGGATTCTTGATGCCTCGGCGGAGAGGGGAGGCATCCGGTTCTGGGGGAGAGGAGGAGAGTCAAAACGGGTCTCCTATACTCCTTCGTTTCTCTTCACGCTTGATGATCCCCACCTCCACCGGGATATGCTGGATGGACTTGAGGATCGGTTTGGTCTTGCCCCATGCCGGGTACAGACGATCTTCTCAGAGGAGGAGGGGTATTCGATCGCTGCATCCCGGAAGGTTGCCGGGCTGATTGAAGAGCAGAGCGGGTACAGTGCAAAGATCTACAACCTTGATCTCCGGCCTGAGCAGCGGTTCCTTGCCGAAAAAGGGCTTACCGCCTGCGCATTCCCGGGGGAAGACCGGTTTGCCACCTCCTTTGACCGGAGCCTTGCGATGATGGAGATCAGTGTGGCTGATCCCCCGTACCGGAGCCGGAGGGTGAGCGGCATTGTAGTGGATGGGAGGCAGATCACCGGATCTGTTGAGGAGATACTTCAGCAGCTTGCCGCAGCCATTGATGACCAAAACCCGGATCTGATCCTCTTTCCCCATGCCGACTACTGGATGCGGGTTCTTGTCTCTTCCGCAGAAGAGCATGGGATACTGCTCCCGTTCAGCAGAACCGGGAGATACAGCCGCCTTTCGGAGCGGTCATACTGGAGTTACGGACGGATGGTTCACCGGGAGGGGGCACTCATCCCGGAAGGGCGGTGCCTTATTGATTCTTCCAGGAGTTTCACGTACCGGGAGAGCGGCATCGCCGGGGTGCTGCTTGCCTCCCGGATGACCGGGCTTGCCCCAAATCTCACCGCCCGGCTCACGCCCGGCACCCTCATCTCCACATACGAAAATTACGAAGCGATCAGGCGGGGTATTGCAGTGCCATTCCGGAAATGGGATCCTGAAGAAAGCCGTCCGATTGCCTGCCTTCGTGAGGCTGATAAAGGCGGGATGATCTTCCAGCCGCATCCGGGAGTCTATGATGATGTCGTACAGGTCGATTTCACCTCGATGTATCCCTCGATCATCGTCGGCAAAAACCTCTCCCCCGAGACGGTCTCCGGGAGGAGGGAGGATGGGTTTCTTGCATCGGTGCTTGCGCCGGTGCTCGGGCTCAGGCTGAAAACGAAAGCCCTGAAGAAAGAGGATAGACGGTATGCCGGTATGGACAGCCTGCTGAAATGGATGCTGGTCACCAGTTTTGGCTATACCGGATACCGGAACGCGAAGTTCGGGTGTATTAAAGTCCACGAGGCGATCACCCGGCATGCCCGTGAGATCCTGATTTCGGCAAAAGAGTGTGCCGAAGAATGCGGATGCCATGTCCTCCACGGGATCGTCGATTCGCTCTGGGTTGCAGGTGGCGACATTCCACAATTTGTCCGGGAGACAGAAGCAGCCACCGGGATTTCAACCGATTCGGAGGAATACCGCTGGATTGCATTCCTCCCCATGGCTGACGGAAGCGGTGCATATAACCGGTACTTCGGGTGTCTTACAGACGGTACCATGAAGATCCGCGGGGTTGCGGCCCGCCGGGGCGATACACCCCCGTATGTGCGATCATTTCAGGAGGGGGTCTTCTCGATGCTTGAGCAGGCGGAATCTGCAGCAGAACTGGATGATCTTGCGAGGGATGTGCAGGAGCTGTTCAATGAGGCAGTATCGGGTCTTTCATCTGCGGCGATGGAGGATCTCGTCATCAACCGGCGGGTGAGCAGAACCGAGTACCGGCACCGGTGCATTGAGGGATCGGCAATCCGTGCCTATGGGATGGCAGGGGTTGCTGTTGAAGCCGGGATGGAGATCGGGTACGTGGTTCGTGACGGGAAGCGGCTGATTGCCGATCCGCCATGGGAAGCGGGGGTGGCAGATCTGCAGTACTACCGGGTGCTGCTGGAGCGGGCACTGGATGAGGTGGCGCCGGTTTTTTCTGAGGGAGTGTGGGGACGGAGATGACGGGATGACCACTCTTCCATACTGAGGAGAGAAGTGTCCGGGGAGATATTTATTGTCATGGATGATCCGGAATTGAGAGTATCACCTTGCAAAACATTCTTCTGTCAGAATACCTTAAAGAAGGGTATGGCACTGTCGTCAATCATAAACGCAATCAAGAAATCGGTGAAATTCGGGGGCGGAGGAGGCGGACGGTATGATCCGTACTATGACCAGTCCCAGCAGCCACCTGTTGAGTATGCAGACAATGAGCCCTCAGAAGAAGAGCCTGATGTGCAGGATGATGATGACTGAGGTCTCTGTTACAGAAGCCTGAACACTTTTTACAATTTTTCTCTCTTTTCATCGTAACAACCCAATTCAAAGACTGGCATGCACCATCCTGATCAGGCAAAGTCTCCGGAACCAGAAGAATAGGATGAGTGTTTTTATCATTCCAGCCGGAGAAGTACCAGTTATGGAGATACAGACGGATATCCTCACCACCTTCCCCGGACTCTTCGTTTCTGAAGGCGATATCGGATCTCTTACCATTGAAATGGATACCTCCCGGCTCAAAGACCGTGCAGATGAGATCATCAGATGGGTACAGGAGCGATACACTCTGGATGGTATCAGGGATGAGCCGCTCTTCCGGGCATACCGAGACTTCTTCTGGAGTGTGGGCGTTGACCCGACAAAGACCCGGCCGGCATCTGAAGCCCTTGTGCGAAGGGTGCTTGCAGGAAAGCCGCTCCCCACCATCAACACAGCAGTTGATGCCTATAACCTGGCATCAATCCGAACAGGGATCCCTCTCGAAGCATTCGATGCCGATTGCCTGAACGGCGATCTGATGATGCGGTTTGCCGTGGATGGGGAGGAGTTCCTTGGGATCGGGATGAAGAATCCCGTTATTTTAAAAAGCAACCAGGTTGTTCTGGTTGATAACGATGATATTGTCGCCATATACCCATACCGTGACTCGGATGCAACAAAAATAACACGTTCAACAGAGACGATCCATCTCGTCGCCTGCGGGGTGCCAAAGGTGGAGCCCAATCAGGTGAGAGAGGCATATGATCTGGCTGAACAATTGCTGGAGGAGTATGCAGGATAACGAGATTATTTTTACAACTGAGAGCACATATCCGAATGAAAAGTTTTATGCCTGAAAATCTAGGAAGTATCAGTTATTGCCAACCAGATATTGTAGCACTGCGGGCTGATGGATACTATCCCGTTGATATGCACCTGCATACAACCCATTCTGATGGCAGAACAAAGATACCCGATCTGATCCGGCATGCGGAAAGAGAGAAGATTGGTGTTGCAATCACCGATCATAATGAGATAAGCGGATCAATCGATGCAATCGCAGGGAATCCTACTATCCTTATTATTCCAGGAATTGAACTTGAGACAAGGGAAGGGCCACATCTCCTCTTTTACTTCTATACTGCTGGGGATATGGAAGATTTTTTCCATGATTTTACCATTGAACGGAACAGGCAGACACCCGGCCTTCTTCAGAACCTACCCGTTCAGAAATGTCTGGATTTGGCTTCAGACTATGACTCTCTCAGGATCGCTGCTCATCCATATGGATACTTTGGCATCAACAGAGGGATCCTCAAATGTGTCGAGAAAGAGATGCTCCCCGGCGTTCTCGATCATATTGACGGAATCGAGGTGATATGCGGGGGGATGATGTATGCCCTCAATGAGAAAGCAATTCTGTATGCAGAAGCACATAACATCCCGTATACAGGCGGATCAGACGCCCATATCCTCTCCGATGTCGGGAGTGTAGTCTCTGCTGTTGCAGCAGAGACAGTCGAAGAATTCATGGATGGGATCATCCGGAGAAAAAACCTCGTTATTGGTTCATCCGGTGGATATATGGCAAAAGGTGCAGCCGCAGGAGTCATTGCATGGAGCTTTGTCCCATATACCTTCGAACAGGCAGGTGTTCATTACAAGTACCAGAAGCGCCGGGCGACAGATCTGGTATCATCCTACCGCTCGAAAATTTCATCCTACTGTTCCATACAAAAAGAGAGGGAGGATGATTCAGAGGAGAGGAGAGAAGAGGCGTGATACAGATTTTTTTATCTTGATCTTCAGAGGAAGGGCTGCAAACCGATCGGAAGTCAGCTCAGTACAGGCCTGTAAATCCAGAAGATACTTCTCTTTGAGTTCCTGTGCAACCTGATGATCGTACATGATGGCATTCGTCTCAAAGTTGAGCCGGAAGCTACGTACATCCCAGTTAGCACTCCCAACCGACGCGGCAGTCTCATCAACAACAATCGTCTTGGCATGGATAAACCCATGATCATAGGTGTAGGCACGGACACCTGCATCAAGGAGTTGTTCAATATACGAGTACCCTGCCCAATAGACAAAGAAGTGGTCGGGTTTTGAGGGCATCATGATCCGGACATCTATTCCGGAGAGGGCAGCCATACGAAGAGCATCCATGATACTCTCATCAGGGATGAAGTATGGTGTCTGGATATAGACCGATTCTGTTGCAAGGCTTATCAGTTTGAGGTATGACTCTTTGATCGGATTCCAGTAGGTATCAGGCCCACCCGATACCACCTGCATCGGAAGCGGTGCCTCAGTTGAAGCATTAAGCTCAGGAAAGTAACGGGAGGAGAATTCGATCGTATCTTCTTTTGCTGCATAATTCCAGTCCAGGATGAATCGAATCTGCATTGAGAAGACTGCATGACCCTTCACCATAACGGCAGTATCCCGCCAGGGTGCCCACTCAGGGACACGACCCAGATAATCATCGCCTATGTTAAAGCCACCGATGAACCCGGTTTTTCCATCAATCACTGCGATCTTGCGATGATTTCGGTAATTTATCCTCGGATGCCGTATATGCAGGAGAGAGGGGAAGAAGAAGGCAAGCTTTCCTCCCGACTCAAGATAGGATGAGAAGAAGGATTTCTTCGGGCCGGCGGCACCAAGTCCGTCACCAAGGAACCTGACCATGACACCCGCTTTTGCCCGCTCAGTTAATGCTGCAAAGACTTCTCGTCCGATCTCATCATCCTTGAGGATATAATATTCAAGGTGAATATGATCCTCTGCTTTCCGGATAGCCTCAAGCAGGGCCTTGAACTTTTCATTTCCGTCAGTAAAGACTCTGAGCACATTATCTGTCGTCACAAGCGCCCTGTTGCTCTCCATCAGCATCAGCATCATCCGCTTGTACGCATCAGGGACATTGTGTAATTGCTGGATTTGATGGCTAAAGAGCTCCTTCTTTTGTGATTCGATCAGGTTGGTCATGGCTTCATCATACTCTTTCTTCACCCGGAACATTCGATCCCGGTGAAAGCTCTGTCCAATAAAGAGATAGAGAATAAAACCAACTACCGGGAGAAAGAACAGGGCCATGAGCCAAGCTATGGTTGCCGTCGGATTCTTCCGCTCAATAAAGACGACAGTCAGTGCAAAGATGATGTTTGCAATAATGATGAACGGGTAAATGAAATCGATGAGAAACTGAAACATTTCAGGAATCATGAGCAGCATCTGTCTCCAGAGGTAAGATGAACCTTATCATATAGAATCCTGACGATGCCACCCGCTAGCAAGATGAGAGGAAACTGCTTACTCAAAAATGGTTAATCCCGAATCAAATGAAAAGGAGAGGAGATTTTTTACAATTATGACGTTTTCAAGAGCTTTAATTAATTTACCTGAATTTTCGGAAACTTTCATCGATAACGTTTTCTCTCTTAATCCATAACTGAATACAATAATCATACGAGTATACTACATGGACATGAGGATATACTATGGATAGACGATCAATTTTCACACTCACCCTGCTTTTATTTGCCATAACACTTCTGGCAACAGCAGGATGTATAGCCACGAGCAATACCACTCAACCTGCAGAACAGGAAGCCCGGCAGCTCCCGGTAGTATCATTCAATGAAACCCCTATTCAGTATGCAGATGTAAACGGCGTTACTCTTGCCTATCGGGAATTTGGGTCCGGGGATCCTCTCCTGATGATCGAAGGATTTGGCGCTACCATGGGGGGCTGGAATGAGACCTTCATCAGTATCCTTGCATCGAATTACCATGTGTACACCTATGATCACAGAGGAATGGGGCAGAGCGGTGCATACACAACAACCCCATCAATCCACCAGTTTTCAGACGATGCTGCTGCACTGATGACTGAGCTGGGCTATGACAGCATGCATGTCTACGGTGTCTCTATGGGATCTACTACCTCCCAACAGCTTACAATCGATCATCCTGAGAAGGTCAGGAAACTCATACTGGATTCATCTACATACAGCATCCGGATTCCTGAGACAAAGACACTTCTCGGTCTCATTGAATCAACCGCCGTCGATCCCACGGTCCCAGAAGGAGAGCGTCAGGAGGCAGAGGCAAACCTTGCATGGAATGGATCGTTTGACTCTCTCTCTGGTATCGAGAAGGATGTGATGCTCATCGTAGGTACAGCTGATATTCTGACTCCTGAAGCGGTATCAGTCAGGATTGCAGGCGAGATCGATGGATCATGGCTTCTCCGGTTCAAGGGCATTCCCCATGCCGGCTATCATTATGCACCTGTTGAGTATGGAGAGAGTGTGCTCTTCTTCCTGGGAATGGATAAATCCCCTGCAATATAATCCTTTTTTTGATAGCCAGCATCCTCATATGGCCCTAATCTTGTCATTTGAAAAGAAATATGTGCATCCGTCGTGATGTTTGAATCGACGAAAATACAAACAAATCTCAGAACTAATTGAGATTGAGACGGGTGCGGATATACTACAATGGTATTGCAGGTATACTCTCAGCCATTTCAGATGACGGGATGATCTTTGAAAGAGAAGCCTGAGTTCGGCTTTCTCCCCGAAACCGGGGGAGTCCGGAGATGACTGTTGGCGATTCCACAATCGTGAAACAAGAAGACGGGACGCGACAGATCTATTACATGGGTGCGGATCTATTATGTCTCTGAGGCGCAGGATGGAAGCTACCTCTTGATCGCCTCAGCCCTCCCCTTCTATCAGGAAGGCAGACTTACGGACGTAAGCCCGGGGATCTACAGCTTCATCTCACAGGACGGTATCACCTTTACTGATCGCTCGGAAATACTAACGGGAGAAGGCAATATCGACCCCGCAATCATCAGCTTAGGTGACGGAGGCTTCAGAATCTACTACTGGATTATAAATGACAGGCCTTCTGCAATCAGGAGCATCAGAGGAACCCGGATATGATATGAAAGCTCACATCATTCACTTTCACGACCCGCTCCTTTTGTTTATATACCGTTACGTGAAAGTAGTATATGCCGGAGCATTACGGGAGTTCCGCTTCATTGATCCCGTGCTCTGGTCAGGGTGTGCCGCTACCACCCAAAACAAAATCGACCCCTCTTTCTTTTCTTTTTCCGGCAGTGCATTTCGTTATGTACCTTCGGTACCCGGTATTTGAGTATTGCATCCGTCATTCCGTATTCCGGGTATTCTGAGAAGAGCAATGGAATCAGACGCGTGCGTTGTGTGTAAGTAATCTGAGAAGAGATGTTTTTCATAATAAGGGGGGTGGTATTGGCAGCGTTGAATAGTTCCCGAGGACTCTCGTACCTCAGTACCGTATTCGACGCAGGTGGGCTTAACTGCCGGGTTCGGAATGAGTCCGGGTGTATC
>Ga0163225_100007_pt1 | contig 66092 bp, 61 predicted proteins | sample MSEWel2016_04_06_2_FD_113145 | JGI IMG/M metagenome (GOLD analysis project Ga0163225, IMG submission 113145) | Subsurface microbial communities from deep shales in West Virginia, USA - MSEEL Well Study Marcellus 5H_2016_04_06 ... | reverse complement strand
GGGTTGGCAGGAGAGGAAGACGGGAGGATGAGGAGCCATAGTACAGAAGAGAAGAGAAGAGAAAGAGTGGACATGACGGGATGGGGGTTGAGGAAGAAAATGGACATCTCCGTTTCATTGCCTGGAGCAGAGCCCTGGATTCATCTATCTATCCATAGCGGGAGAGAGATTGGGAATTGGTTTTCCACTGGAAACCAAGGGGTTGAGATGTTGAGATGATTGATCTCCAATTGTCAGACATAACAGAAAAAAAAAGCATTATGTAGACTTTCGAGGGGAACTTATCCGTATTTGGGATTATTTTTTTCGATGAGCCAAAATGAAGATAAAGAGAGGAGAATTCGATGATGATAACTGGTGCTTTGGAAGGAGGTTAGGGGTACCCCTTTGTTTCCACTGGAGATTTTTTTGGGGGATAGGGAAGAGTGGAAGGGGAGGAAAGAAGACTGGGATGGGGATCAGAATAAGGGGTGGATGAAGTGGGGAGAGATCATTCCTGGTGTCAAAATCAATTTGGTAAAATATTAATAAATAAAATAAATATTGATAGTTAAGTTCAAATTCAGTATATTTATATAGTATCAAAGTCTAATATGAAAATGGCTTCTTTGTATCGTTTGTTTTTATATCATTTTTCTTTTACGCGGCTCTTTTCCCTAAAGGATGGTATTTTTTGGAGATTCGTATCTTTTGACGCTTAAAAGGAAGTACAACCCCTGTCCTAGCTTCCTGACTTCCCAAAAAATATCAAAACACCCTCCATACCCCCAAAAAAACTCCAGTCGAAACAATAGGGAGGGGGTAGCCAATCCTCCGAAAACATCTGCCAAATATTCCAGATACCATCCAGTTTCAGCTGTTCACATCAGACATCCTGTTGTTTCTTCCCTAAATCCCAAAAATAACTCGTCCAGTGGCAATTCAGACTAAAGCACACATCTCACCCCACTCTATTTTTCAGAGCCAAAAAACACCTGTATTCCTGTATTCCCAATCTCCACTCGAAATAAAGGGGTTATATAAAATCTGATACTTGTCTGATTCTCCCTCCAGCTTTGCCTTGCCCTTCCCCACAATATGGATCATACATCAAACAGGATATCCTGCCATCTATCAGATCCTCTCACATGAACATCTGATACATCTGTGTACACCTGATTCCATGTGACATCTCCAGTGGAAATAGTGGGGTTTAATATCCAGTAATGAATCATATAGTCTCTGTTTCAGTGAGCGGTTCGAAGATCGATCCGTACCTCAGGGGATGTGGTTATGAGTGGATGATGAAGGCAGCAGATCAATGGGGCTTTTTAAAAAATACCTCGGAAATAATAAAATTTTCAAGAATCGTGAGATACTCAGGCATAGCTACCGACCACAGACACTTCCCCACCGGACACCCCAGATTGATTCCATCGCAGCCGTCCTCGCCCCTTCACTGCATAATGAAACCCCCTCAAATATACTGATCTATGGGAAGACAGGTACCGGAAAGACGGCATCTGTCCGGTACGTCGGTGCCGAACTTGAGAATGCCGGTAGCCACTTAAACACCACCTGCCGCGTGGTTCATTTAAACTGCGAAGTGATCGATACCCAGTACCGGGTTCTCGCCCAGATTGCCAAACTTGTTGAGAATGTCGATGATCTCAGCTCCGATCGGACCAGAACCCATATCCCGATGACCGGGTGGCCGACCGATCAGGTCTATGCCGAACTGAAGAACATCCTGGAAAACTCAGGCGCGGTGCTCGTTATTATCCTTGACGAGATCGACAAGCTCGTCAAGAAGAGCGGGGATGAGACACTCTATAACCTCACCAGGATCAATTCCGATCTCGAACGCTCCAAAGTCTGCATCATCGGCATCTCAAATGATCTCAGGTTCACCGATTTCCTTGATCCACGCGTCCTCTCCTCCCTCTCGGAGGAGGAGATCGTCTTCCCCCCCTATAATGCCCCCCAACTCGTTGATATCTTAAAACAGCGTGCAGATGATGCATTCGTCCCGGGAGCACTCGATGATAATGTCATCCCGCTCTGTGCGGCACTTGCCGCGCAGGAGCATGGCGATGCCCGGCGTGCACTGGATCTCCTCCGTGTCTCAGGGGAACTTGCCGATCGGGAGAGCGAAACTTCGGTGACTGAGAAGCATGTCCGTCTGGCACAGGACAAGATCGAGACCGATAGCATGGTCGAGTGCATCGCCACCCTTCCCACACAGAGCAAGGTTGTCCTCTATGCGATGCTGCTCCTGTACCGGATCAACCAGAAGATCTTCACAAGCGGAGAAGTGATGCGGCTGTACCGTGAAGTGACCCGTGAGATCTCCCTTGAAACCCTGACTCACCGCCGGGTGACCGATCTCATCAGTGAGTTAAATATGCTTGGTGTCATATCTACTCGTGTCATATCGAAGGGACGATATGGACGGACAAAAGAGATCTCCTTCGATGCCTCAACCGATCGTATCTGGGATGTTGTCCTGAAGGATCCCCGTCTTGTAGAGCATAACATCTCCAGATTTAATGAAGAGCAGGCCGGTAAACTCTTTAGGTGAATATAGTATGGATGAAAAAGACAGAGAACTCCTCAGGGTTCTTGAATCCGATTCGCGTATCGGACACGCGGATCTGGCGACGATGTTGAATCTGTCACAGAATGATATCAAAAAGCGAATCCTGGCGATGGAGAAGGCCGGAGTTATCCGCAAATATACTGCCGTCATCGACTGGAAGAAAGCTGGTCACGATGGCGTTACCGCAGTTGTCGAGGTGAAGGTCAGCCCGGAGAGCGAATTTGGGTATGACAGGATCGCAGACCGTGTTGCCAGGTTCCCTGAAGTGAAGTCGCTCCGGCTTGTCACCGGCAGCTATGATCTTCAGCTGATCGTCTGCGGCAGGACGATGCAGGAAGTCTCGGAGTTCGTCTCCGGCCAGATCGCCTCCCTTGAGAGCATCAGGGAGACGGTGACCCATATCGTTATGAAAACATACAAGGAGTATGGCTGTGAGCTACAGAGAAGAGAAGGGGCCGAACGCCTCCCCTATAGTTTCTGAGAGGGGACGCAACCACCCGCAGAAGAGCTTTGTCTCAGAGCGGGCGGAGATGATCCCCCCCTCGGGCATCAGGAAGTTCTTCGATCTCCTGCTCACGATGAATGATGTCATCTCGCTTGGTGTAGGTGAGCCGGATTTCAATACTCCATGGAATGTCTCCGTTGCCGGTATCGATTCGATCGAACGGGGTGCAACGGCATACACCTCCAACAAGGGTCTGGAAGAGCTCAGGGATCTCGTCTCATCCTACCTCATCTCGCGGTACGGGATCAGCTATGATCCCCAAAATGAGATAATCATCACAGGCGGCGTCTCCGAAGGCCTTGATCTCGCAGTCAGGACGGTCGTTGATCCGGGTGATGAGGTTCTTGTTGCCGATCCCTGTTATGTCTCGTACAGCCCCTGCGTGATGCTGGCAGGGGGCATCCCGGTTCCACTCCCCTGCCCGGCAGAGGACGAGTTCCGGGTCACCCCGGACGCGCTGATGGAGAGGATCACAAAGAAGACCAAACTCGTGATGTTCAACTTCCCCAATAACCCGACAGGGGGGGTGATGAAACAGGGTGATCTCGAAGCGATTGCCGATATCATCGTCGATCACGATCTCCTCCTCCTCTCTGATGAGATCTATTCCGAACTCACCTATGAGGGCAGGCATGTCTCGCCGGCATCGCTTGACTCCCTCTGGGAGCGGACAATCACCTTAAACGGGTTTTCAAAGGCATACTCGATGACCGGCTGGAGGGTCGGGTACTTCTGTGCACCTCCCGAGATCACAGCCGCCGCCCTGAAGATCCACCAGTATGTGATGCTCTGCGCACCGACCATGTCCCAGTTTGCCGCAGTCGAGGCGCTGAAACATGCAGAGGATTCAAAAGACCGGATGGTTGCCGAATTCCGGATGCGGCGAAACCTCTTTGTGGCGGGATTGAACAGAATCGGTCTTCCCTGCCACCTTCCGAAAGGCGCATTCTATGCCTTCCCCTCGATTAAATCAACCGGCCTCTCCGATGAAGAGTTTGCCGAACGGCTGCTGGTCGAACAGCAGGTTGCGGTTGCACCGGGCAGTGCATTCGGCCCATCGGGGATAGGCCATATCAGGTGTGCCTATGCTGTCTCACGGGATGATCTGGGTGAAGCGGTCAAGAGGATTGGGGAGTTTATCGAGTCGATCTGACTTTCCTCTCCTCTCTGAATATCCATATCGCATCCTGAATAATCCCGGACTCCCAGAACCTTTTCTATTCATATCATCTCATCTCTGCGGATCCGGATCAGAGGTATAATTGGATCAGAAATCCAATGAGAAACTATGCTCGCCGAGCAGGAGATCATTGCCAGGTTCTGTGAAGCCGGCCATCTGGTCGATCCGACCGTCGTCTCCTACCTCAGGGAGCGGGGAGATCCGGCTCTTATCTCAGGGATTCTTGCCGGTATCCAAAAGGATTGCGCTGTTGTCCTCCCCTCCCATATCCCCTCACTGACTCCAAAGAGGGATGGGATCAGGTTCACCGCCGATCCCCTCCTTGAGGTAGTTGAGGGGATGGAAGGCTCAGCCGGTCCGGTCCGGCAGATCGAGGATTATGTCTCCCTCTTCAGGAGCAGGTACGATTGTCTCGGCTCTCTCATCAGGAAACGATCCGCTGCGATCCCGATCGAGGCGCTGACCCACTCCTCCCGGTTCCGCGACAGCGAGGTCACCATCATTGGTATTGTGATTGAGGTGAAGTCGACTGCAAAAGGGCACCGGATCCTTGAACTGGAAGATCCAACCGGAACAATGCCGGTTCTCTTCAATAATGGGAGAGATGGCTTTTCCGATGCAGAACGGATCGTCCCCGATGAGGTGATCGGGATCCGCGGCAAACCCGCCCCGGAAGGAAAACTCTTCTATGCGGACCAGCTCTTCCGCCCGGATGTTCCGGTGCAGCATGCCCCCTATACCCCGAAAAATTCCGGGAAGGTGGCACTTATATCAGATATCCATATCGGATCCGATACCTTCCTCCAGGAGCCATGGGAGCGGTTCTGTGACTGGATCTCTGCTGCTGACGATATCAGCTACCTCCTTGTTGCAGGAGATCTGGTTGATGGGATCGGCATCTATCCCGGCCATGAGAAAGAGCTGACCATCCCCAATATCTATGAACAATATGACCGGCTCGGTGAGATGCTCCAGACGCTCCCCTCGGAACTCAGGATCGTCCTTGCACCCGGCAACCACGATGTCGTCCGTGGGGCAGAACCCCAGCCGGTGATCCCCTCTGAGTTCCGGTCACAGTATCCGAAGAACTGTACGTTTGTCGAGAACCCGGCCGCTGTTTCGATCCACGGTGCCCGTGTGCTGATGTACCATGGCCGGAGCATTGATGATCTGATCGGGATGATCCCGGGAGCGCGGTATGAGGAGCCGGCAGAGATGATGGAGGCGATGCTGAAACGTCGCCACCTTGCCCCGACGTACGGGAGGAGGACACCAATTCTTGCAACAGAAAAAGATCGGCTCCTAATCGATCCCGTCCCCGAGATCCTCCATACCGGGCATGTCCATATCACCGGCATCTCCCGTTACCGCGGTGTCCTTGCCGTGAATGCCGGTGCCTGGCAGTCGCAGACTGCCTTCCAGAAACAGATGAATATCAACCCGACCCCCGGCCAGGCGATCGTCGTCGATCTCGAACGGATGGAGCCGCAGATCTACGACTTCCTCTCCTGACCCTCTCCCTTCCATCCAATACCCGGTCTCTTTATCTGAACCCGCTTCTTCTGCAAACCGGACCACACTTTGGTTTAAATATCCGGATAATCAATAGACACATACTTAATGAAGCTGTACCACCTCCTCTATATCTTCCTGGTTCTTGCAGCCATCATCATCATATTCCCCTCGCCGTTTCAGTCGGGCTTCGATTCAGCGGCTGTCTCCACCTTCTCCCTTGCCGGAGATGGTCTTGCAGGGATGAATCAGGATACAATGGCATTCTCTTCATATTCCTATGCCCTTGCATTTGATGAGAACAATACCGGACTCTTGCAGAAGAAGGCGGAATGCCTGTATCGGCAGGGGGAGTACCTCGAAGCGGCGGAAATATATTCCCTTGCCGGTACAATCGACCCGGATAACCCGGCATACCTGGTTGGAAGAGGCCGTGCCCTGCTGATGGCAGGCGATTCTGATGGTGCAGAGGCATGTTTCAATAATGTCCTCATCCGCGATCCCGCTGATTCTGATGCCCTCAGGACACGGGCGGTTGCCCACCTTTCAAAGGGGCGTTATCAGGAGGCGATTCTGGATCTCGATTCGCTGATCGCTGCAAACCCTGAGAATGCAGAGTTCAGGATGTTCCGCGGTGATGCATACATGTTCATCACCATGCAGCATGATGCCGGGATGAGATCGATGAAAGGTGCAGATCAGATCATAAGTTCAGGCGGAGAAGAGGCACGGCTTGCATCCTCTGCATACCAGAAAGCCTCAGAAGATTATATGAAAGCGATGGAGCTCAATCCTCTTCTGACACCTGCGGTCGCAACCCGGATAATGACTCATGCAGAGAGTCAGGTTGAAACATTCGGTATGATCCTCTCCTCACTCTGAACACCCCGGCAGACTCCTTCCTTCCGCGCGCCGTGTTTCTTCTCACGAATAAGAGTTCGTTGATAGACGTAGACAGCGGGATAAATTCCATATGATATATAAGGTTCTCGTTCCTTCTTCTATGGAAGGCATTCCGAACATATTGGAGGTACCTACACTATGGATCTTATCTACCTGGCACCTGTTGCTGCCCTTATCGCCCTTGCATTTGCAGGGTACTCCTTCATGATGGTGAAGAGAGAGGGGACAGGAACAGAGGTGATGCAGAAGATCGCCGCCGCGATTCATCTCGGCGCGATGGTCTATCTGAACCGCCAGTACCGTGCAATTGCAGTTTTTGTCGTTGTACTGGCGATTGTTTTGGCAATCGGAATATCACCCCTTACCGCGGCATGTTTCGTCCTCGGTGCAATCCTTTCGGCAACCGCCGGATACATTGGAATGTACACGGCAACCGCAGCAAACGTAAGGACCACCAATGCCGCCCGCCGCGGTATTGCAGAGGCATTCAAAGTCTCGTTCTCAAGTGGCTCTGTCATGGGAATGGCCGTTGTGGGCCTGGGTCTCCTTGGACTCTCTGTCGCCTATCTCGCCCTCTCCGCACTGGGTCTTCCACAGGAGACGGTTCTTTCGACCGTAACTGGTTTTGGACTTGGCGCATCCTCGATTGCACTCTTTGCCCGTGTCGGCGGAGGCATCTTCACAAAAGCTGCTGATGTCGGTGCTGACCTTGTCGGTAAAGTCGAGGCAGGTATCCCCGAGGATGACCCGAGAAACCCAGCCGTCATTGCAGACAATGTCGGTGACAATGTCGGCGATGTTGCCGGTATGGGTGCAGACCTCTATGAGAGCTATGTCGGCTCGATCATCGCTGCGATGGTGCTTGGTATCACCGCAGTTCATACCGAGATGTACGCAGGCCTCGACCCGTTACAGCTCGTCCTCCTCCCGATGATGATCGCCGCCCTCGGTATCTTCTCGGCAATCATCGGATCATTCTTTGTCAGGACAAACAAGACCGAGTCCAGCGCCATTCACATGGCATTCAACAAAGGTCTGATCGTTGCAATCGTCCTTGTTGTACTTGCGACATACTTCCTTGTCACAACCCTGATTGGACAAGAGTATCTAGGCATCTTCTTTGCCGCAATTGCGGGTCTTGTCGCAGGATTTGCAATCGGTCTCATCACCGAATATTACACATCCTATGACAGGGCACCGACACTCTCTATCGCCAAATCCGCCCAGACCGGTCCCGCAACGACCATCATCAGCGGATTTGCAAAGGGTATGGAATCGACCATCTTCCCGGTCTTCTTCGTTGCAATTGCGATCATCATCTCCTACCATTTTGCAGGCCTCTATGGTATTGCAATCGCCGCAGTCGGAATGCTCTCGACACTTGGAATCTCCCTTGCAGTTGATGCATACGGCCCGGTTGCAGACAATGCAGGCGGTATTGCCGAGATGTCGCATCAGGATCCAAAGGTCAGGATAATCACCGACACCCTCGATGCAGTCGGCAACACCACTGCCGCAATCGGAAAGGGATTTGCTATCGGCTCAGCTGCGCTGACCGCACTTGCACTCTTCTCCGCATACACGCTCGCAGTCGGGCTCCAGATCATCGATGTCACTAACCCGATGGTCTTTGTCGGTATGCTTATTGGTGCCATGCTTCCCTTCCTCTTCTGCGCACTCACCATGACCGCAGTCGGAAAGGCAGCATACGAGATTGTTCTTGAAGTGCGCCGTCAGTTCAAGGAGATCCCCGGACTGATGGAAGAGAAGGCGGACCCGGATTACGCATCCTGTATCGCCATCTCAACAAACTCCGCACTCCGTGAGATGATCGCACCCGGTGTCCTCGCAGTTGCAGCACCACTCCTGGTCGGATACTTCCTTGGCCCCGCGGCTCTTGGCGGTCTCCTTGCAGGCTCCCTTGTTTCAGGGTTCTGCCTTGCAATCACCATGGCAAACGCCGGTGGTGCATGGGACAATGCAAAGAAATTCATCGAACAGGGCAACTATGGTGGCAAGGGATCCGATGCCCACAAGGCAGCAGTCGTCGGCGACACCGTCGGTGACCCCTTCAAAGACACCTCAGGTCCTGCCATCAACATCCTGCTGAAGCTGATGTCGATGGTGGCACTCGTCTTTGCCCCGCTCCTCATCCTCGTCTGAGGATGAAGAACACCTTTTCTCTTTTTACCGCTTCTCTCCTTCAGATCATCCCTTCTCCACATAAAGCCGGACTGTCCTTTGCAGGCAGCAGAAAAAATGAGAGAGGCTACTTCACGCCGCCCCGATACCGAGATACCAGGTTGCAATCGAGAAGTAGATGAGAACCCCTGTGATATCGGCAAAGGATGTCACGAGGGGTGTGCTCGCCACTGCCGGATCCCTGCCGAGCCGGTCAAGGAGGAAGGGGAGTGTCATCCCGATGAGCGAGCCGATCAGAACAATCAGCGTCATCGAGAGGCCGACAACAACTGCAATCTCAACCCCTCCCCTGAAGAGACCAAGGAGCATCACTGCTGCGGCAAGGCTGACTCCGAGTGCAAGGGCGATCAATGCCTCGCGGCCGATGAGCGTTGCATAATCGGTTGCCCTGACATCACCTGTTGCAAGCGACCTGACCATCAGTGTCGCAGACTGTGATCCGGCATTCCCCCCGCTGTCGATTAAAAGCGGCAGAAATAAGACGAGCACGACATAGGCAGCAATGGTCTCTTCAAAGTATGAAATACCGGCCCCGGAGAAGATATTCATCAGCACAAGGATGAGGAGCCATGGAAGCCTCTTTTTGTAGAGGATACTGATGGTTGCATCCTTGACACTCATCCCGATATCCTGGACCGACCCGATCTTATGGAAATCCTCGGTCCCCTCCTTTTCAAGGAGATCCATTGCATCGTCGAAGGTGATCGATCCGACAAGCCGGTTTTCTCCGTCAAGGATGGCAATTGCCGGGAGATCATACTCGGCGACGAGCTCGGCCGCCCTGATCCTGGGATCGGCCGTCCGTGCAAAGATATCAGGGCTGGTTGCAAGATCCCCGATCACCGTATCAAGGCTCGCCTTGAGTAGGCTGCCTAGTGTCAGGTGCCCTTTGTAGATCCTTCCCTTCCCGATTGCATAGATGACACCCATCTCGTCTGGACGGAGCGGGCTTGTATGGAGGCTATGGAGAACCTCGCCGACCGTTGAGCGTGTATCGGCCGAGATATAGCGTGATGTCATAAACCGGCCTGCACTCCCTGCCGGATACCCAAGGAGCCTGCTTACGGTTGCCGCATCTTCGGTTTTCATCCCTGCAAGGATTCGCTTAGCGATCTTTGCAGGCAACTCCTCCATCAGGCGGGTCTGATCGTCGGGGTCAAGCGATTCGATCAGGTGCAGTGTTTCGGGATCCTCCATGAGGCCGATTAAGCGTGCCTGCTGATCGGGATCGAGGGATTCAAAGACATCAAGTGCGAGATCCTTTTGAAGAAGACGGAAGAAGATGGCGAAGTCTGCCTCCTCCATCTCGGAGAAGAGCTCGACACATTCACTCCGGGAGAGTGACCTGACATAGCTGCGAAGGCTTTTCCAGTTCCTCTCTCTCAGAAGCGTAGATATTGTTTCCCTGTGCATTCCCGGCTCTCCTCTCGTATACGTAATACTGGTTGTTTCTTCGTATATATAGTTAGAAGCCCCGTACCAGAAGAGATCCTGCTCCCGGTTTCTCTTCTTTCCTGCGAAAAAAATCGCAGTTATCGCTATTTATAAAGTCAGGAAAGACAGTATCTTCAGTATAAGGACGTGACTATTATGAAGAAGATACTTATCCCCCTCCTCCTTCTCCTCATCGGCCTCTCTGCCTCGGCAGGCTGTATGATGGCAGAATCAGGCTATAATTCGGGCCCGGTGATGACGGAGTCGGTTGCTGTGTATGACAGAACCATAGCAGCAGAGTACCAGGCAGCCTATCCCGATCAGAAGGTGATCAAAGATGCCTGGGTCCGCCTCCGGTCCCCTGATGCGAAGGGCGCCTCTGAGGAGATCACTACGATCGCAGAGCGGTATAATGGCCGTATCCAATCGCTCTCCCTCACCTCGGACGGGATGAGGGATGGCCGCGAGCAGTTCTCTGCCACTATCGTTCTCAGGGTGCCTTCAGGTTCATTTGATCCTGTAATGAGGGAGATTGAATCTGTCGGGACCCTCACCCACCGGGAGGTGAAGAGCCGTGATGTTACCGCGGAATATACCGATCTCCATGCTGAAAAACAGGCCCTCGAGAACCAGGTTGACCGCCTCACAGAGATCCTTTTGAAAGCCGGGACTGTTGAGGAGATCCTGAAGGTTCAGTCAGCAATTGATTCGGCACAAATGAAGCTTGACCAGGTGACAGGCAGGCTGAAGCTGCTCGAGTCGCAGATCGATGAGGCGACCATCACGGTTTCTGTTCGGGAAGGCGAGCCGATCGGGATCGATTCAGGGTTCTCGGTTACCAGTGTCATAAACACCGGCATTGCTGCGTTCCTCTTTATGATCGGCATCATCATCGTGGCTGTCTTTGCACTTCTTCCGCTTGTGGTAATCGGCGGGATCGCCTGGTATATCGTGAAGCGAAGAAAAGAGTAGGAGAAAATTTCCCTAAATTTTTATTGTCCGGAGAGCCATCCGCATATCGAGACTGAGATCAAAATTTTTTACCGAATGGGTGAGCCAGCCTGAAGAGACGATATCGATCTCGCATCCGGCATATGATCCGGCATTTGCCGGGGTGATGCCGCCGGATATCTCAAGCCTCACCCTCTCCCGAAGCCCGCCGTCTTTGAGGAGCTGAACCGTCATCATCACCGTCTCAGGATCCATGTTGTCGAGCATGATGATATCGGCACCAGCAGCCGCAGCAGTACACGCATCTTCAGGCGTCTCCACCTCCACCTCGATCACCCGGTACTGTGATACGCTCCGTGCACGGGCTACCGCCTCCTCAATACCAACAAGAGCGAGGTGATTGTCCTTGATCAGAACAGCATCCGAGAGGGAGTTCCTGTGGGGATCTCCCCCGCCGAGCATGATCGCTTTTTTGTCAAAGAACCGAAGTCCGGGGGCAGTCTTCCTGGTACCTGCGATCCGTGCCCCTGGCATCACCGAATCGATCAGGGCAGAAAACCGACGTGTGGTAGTTGCGATACCGGACATCCTGCCCATGATATTCAGCACTGTCCGCTCTGCAAGAAGAATCCCATGAATGGGTCCTGAGATATCAAGGAGCTGCTGGCCCGGATCGATCCAGTCCCCATCATGTGCCAGTGTTTGGGCCTCCACTCCACATTCGGCAAAGAGGAAGACCGCCTCCTCGAGTCCTCCGACAACCCCGGTCTCCCGTGAGATAATCGCAGCTCTTCCTTCACCATCCGGTATAATTGAACCGGTGGTGATGTCGCCATAGGGTGCATCTTCTGCCAGGAAACGGCGGAGCGATTCATGCTGTATCATGTTCTCTTCTCCGAATTGCGATCATCGCCTCAACGGCCTTCCGTGCAGGCACTGCTATCTCATCAGGGATACTCACTTCGAAAATACCGTCACGCAGTGACCGATGGAGGTCTGTGATCGTCGTCTTCTTCATATCCTTGCAGATTGCTTCAGGATTAACATGGAAGATCCGGTCAGGATGGAGTTTTTCGAGCCGGTATCCCATCTCCCGTTCGGTGCAGATATACCACTCATCACAGTCACATGCATGCTGCACCATCCCGCCGGTCGATGCGATCAGGTCAGAGGCTTCCTGAATCGGTGGGCGACATTCGGGATGGCAGACGATCCGCCACCCCTTTGCCTTCGCATCCCGGAGCTGCTCTTCGGTAAAGGCGGTATGGACATAACAGTGCCCCTCGGGAGGGAGCGGGATGATGCGTTTTTCAGGCACCTGTTTTTGTACAAAGGACGCAAGATTGGCATCCGGCCCAAAGAGGATCGTCTCTGCTGCAAGCGATCGCACAACCTCAGCCGCATTTGCAGAGGTGCAGGTGATATCTGCGGCTGCTTTTACCTCCGCACTTGAGTTCACATAGACGACAACCGCAGCATCCGGATACTTCCTTCGTGCATCATGGATCATCTCCGGGGTGAGGAAATCTGAGAGCGGGCACCCGGCATCCGGAACCGGGATTAAAACCGTCTTCCCGGGAGAGAGGATTTTTGCCGTCTCTGCCATGAAACGGACACCGCAGATGACCAAAACCGGCTCATCTGCTTGTGCAGCTTTCATTGCGAGTTCAAGGCTGTCGCCGACGATATCTGCGGCGTCCTGGATCTCTCCGGGTTGATAGTTATGGGCAAGGATAAGGGCGTTTCTGGCTATTTTTAACTGTTGTATCTCTTCCTCGATCGTCATGTTCCGATCACCAGTGGATTGTCAAGGTTCTTTAAGAGTGAGAGTATGGAGAGTGCAGCAAGGTAGCTTGTCGCGGGGTTCTCAGGACTTGCAATATTGCGGACCCGTATATATGCATCACCAAACTCACCTTCAATGAAGATCTCATGGGTGTTTCTGTCTGCCTCCGGATCCACCCAGAGTTCGACGTCAATCTCCCGCCCCGCAGCAAGGGTGAGTGCTTCTGAGACATTCGTATTCTTTGGATAATTCCTGATGCATTCATTGGCTTTTCCCGAGAAGATCATCATCGGTTTATCTGCTTTGATATGAAGGGATTCGGGGCTCTTCGTCGTCCTGAGGAGGAATGTGGAGATCCCTGATATCTGGCCGACCTTGATATTGTCAAGCCCCATTACCGCACCGGAAGGAACATAGATCTTCTTTCCCATCTCTTTAGCGCAGGTGACAAGCCTGTCGCAGAAGGATGAATCTGAGAGTGCACCGACACTCATCACCACAAAATCACGGCCTGAGAGGAGAATCCTCTCCCCATACTCCTGCGCGGCGGCGACCGAGGCGGCCTCAACGACGATATCAAAACCTGCTGATAAAAAGGAGTCGAAATCCGTGAAAGGGAGGGCACCGGATGCTGCTGCAAGTTCATCAGCCCTCCCCTCAATCTGGTCGAAGACTGCCTCAATCGAGAAACCTGTCTGGTTCTTTGCGATGATATGACCAATATTTCCGCAACCAAGCAGTCCGATCCTGATCATTGGTATTGTTATTGCTTTTTTCCGGTATAAACGGTTCTGATCCAGATCAAACCGGTAGTCATCCTGCTCTTCTCCGGGATAACAGATGCCCTGTTGCCATCATCCCTATCCCTCCTCTCTTTTATTTCTTCTTCTCTTTCTTTACCCTCTTCTTCTCCTCTTTTTTCCTCTTTTCTTTCTCCTTCTTTGCTCTCTTCTTCTCCTTCTTCGCCCTTTTCTCCTCCTTTTTCTTCTCTTTCTTCCCGATATTCACGGCCTTGCCTGCCTTCTCCTGAATGCCGGCATGGATCATGACAAGCATCATCTTGAACCGGGTCACGGGCTGTACCGCATGGGGGATATCTGCGGGCATGATGATCATCTCACCCTCTCTCAGATAATGGGAGGTTCCGGCGATAATAATCTCCGCCTCACCGTCGAGAGCAAAAGCCAGAGCATCAAAGGGGGCGGTATGCTCGGAGAGACCCTGCCCCTCATCAAAGGCAAAGAGGGTTACAGTTCCCTCACGGCTCATGATCAGTGTCCGGCTTGCGATTGTATCCTCTTTGTAGATGACCATATCTCGTGGCATGATCGCTCTTCCGATGATAGATTCCTTCTCACCTTCAGGCATATAGAATGGAATTGGTGTTTGAGTGTATGAACCTTATGGCATAGCGCCATCACTGTATGCAATCTCCAATCTGCGGCTGTATTGTGGTGAAATTTGGCTATTCTATTCATAATGGACTTCAATTCCGGTTCCTCTCGCAGTGGCGGCGTAATGATGTTCATAATATTTAAAAGGTATGTACAGAATCTCCTGAAAACCCTCATAATGAGACTAAAACTAGTATATAAATTATTGCGTTTGTTATAATAATTATGGTAACATACTACTATAGTGAGTTGAAATTATCATGGAATTATCAGGCAAGATGCCAAAACAAAACGAAGACTATACTGATATAGATCATGACGCACCCCAGTGGAAGGACTGGAGATGGCAGATCGCCCACACGGTCCGGGATCTGAATACCGTTGAGAAGGTGCTTGGGATTACGTTTCCGCCTGAAGAGCGGAAGAAGCTTGAAGAGACTATCAAAAAATTCCCCCTGGCGGCAACCCCCTACTACCTCTCGCTGATCAAACCAGAAGATTATGCCCAGGATCCCGTCTTTCTCCAGGCAGTACCTTTACCTGACGAACTGATCGTTGAAGAGTGTGAACTGGAAGATCCACTGGCAGAGGAGAGCGACAGCCCGGTTCCCGGGATCACCCACCGCTATCCCGATCGTGTCCTCTTCCTGGTCTCAAATGTCTGTGCAATGTACTGCCGCCACTGTACGCGGAAGCGGCGTGTCGGTGACCGTGACCGTATCCCTAACTGGGAGGAGATGGAAGCAGGTATTGAGTATATCCGTGAGCATCCCGAGGTCCGGGATGTCCTCCTCTCCGGCGGTGATCCCCTGATGCTCCCCGATGAACTGCTTGACCGGATCTTAACCGAACTCCGGGGGATACCGCATGTCGAAGTGATCAGGATCGGATCCAGGACCCCCGTTGTGCTTCCTTTCCGGATCACCGATGATCTGGTTGCTATCCTGAAGAAACACCAGCCGATCTGGCTGAACACGCACTTCAACCATCCGCAGGAGATCACCCCGACCGCTGAGCGGGCACTGGCAAAGCTTGCCGATGCCGGGGTTCCGCTCGGGAACCAGTCCGTTCTCCTTGCCGGTATCAATGACTGTCCGAGGATCATGAAGGCGCTCGTTCAGAAACTGGTGAAGAACCGCGTCCGGCCATATTATCTCTACCAGTGTGACCTCTCAGAAGGACTCTCGCATTTCAGAACCCCGGTCGGCAAGGGTATCGAGATCATCGAGAATTTAATCGGCCATACGAGTGGATTTGCTGTTCCCACCTATGTGATTGATGCCCCCGGCGGCGGTGGAAAGATCCCGGTGATGCCGACGTACCTCATATCCTATTCGACGAACAAGGTGATACTCAGGAATTATGAAGGCGTAATCACGACGTACAGGGAGCCGGATCACTATACCACAATCTTCTGCGATCGCGACTGCAAGGAATGCTCGCTCCAGCTGAACCTGAGGGGCGGTGAAGAGCAGCACGTCGTCGGTATCGCCCGGCTCCTCTCCGATTACGATGAGGCAACAGCACTTGTTCCTGTTGATTCAGAACGGATGGCACGGAGAGATGACGGAGATGACGAAGAGGAGTGATTCGGTTATCAGGGTGGGGGAGAGCATCATCCAGCACGGACCCCACAACAACCGCATATATCTGCTACGGCTGGATCCGGATGACGGTGATCGTGTACTGGGATGGATCGAAGAGATACTCGAAAATGAAAGGTACACAAAAGTCTTTGCCAAAGTCCCCGCAACCTCTGCCCCGGCCTTCCTGAAGGAAGGCTTCACTGTCGAGGCAGAGATCCCGGGGTTCTATCCGGATGGTACAGCCTGCTTCTTCCTGGGAAAGTACACCGATCCTGCCAGGCAGAAGTACAATGGATTGGGGGTTTCAGAAACCCTTGAGATCTCGTGGCAGCGTGCAGGGACAGGTCATCCACCCTTGCAGGAAGGATGTACGATCAGGGAAGCGTCTGTATCCGATGCGACATCGCTTGCAGAGATCTATGCCTCGGTCTTTCCGACGTACCCGTTCCCGATCGATGATCCGGATTATATCTCTGATGCGATAGTGAGTGGGGATGTCCGGTTCTTCCTCTTCTTTGATGGGGATGAGATCGTGGCTGCTTCGTCGGCTGAGCTTGATTTCGATTCAAAAACGGTTGAGATGACCGACTTTGCCACCCTCCCCTCAGCCCGGGGAGCCGGTGCTGCGGGTGCTCTCCTTTCCCATATGGAAGAAACAGTTCGCAAAGATGGTTTCCATCTTGCGTATACCATCTGCCGGGGCGAGGAGCCTCCGGTGAATATCCTCTTTGCACGGGGAGGGTACCATTATGCAGGCACCCTCCCGAATAATACCCAGATCGGGGGAGGATTCGAGAGCATGAATGTCTGGTACAAGTCACTTACTTCTGGTTCCTGGTAGCATTCACCAGTTCCATCCCATCATCAAGGGTTGTCAGCATATCTCCGAGATAGGTCTCGTTTGAGAGTCCAATGAGATCCATTGCACTGGTGAAGATCTCAATCAGCTCCCTCCCGAGTTCAACAAGCCATTCGACAAACTGCGTCATCGAATCAGCTGATCCAAGGGGGGCAGTGGGGTACTCTGCTGCCGAGGCAGCTCCGGCACCAATTGGGGAGAGGAGCAGGAGGATGGCGACAATGAGCAATGACCTTTTCATAGACAACACTGATCTGTCCGATCGCATAATACAATCGCCGGTCAGGGATGTAAAAAACGGACTATCAATAGTATTATCATACACAAAATCCTCAAGTAACAATGAATGGCAGATCCTGACCCAAAATCTCCTCCTATTAACATCCTTTATGTCGATGATAACCCTGGGCTCCTTGAAACCTGCAGACTCCATCTCGAAGAGGATCAGGACTGCACTGTAACCACTCTTGAAAGTGCCGTGGAGGCGATCGATCTCCTCAGAACACGATCATTCGATGCAATCGTTGCTGATTACGATATGCCGGAGATGGATGGGATCGCTCTTTTAAAACACCTCAGAAAAGAGGGGAATACAACCCCGTTCATCATCTTCACGGGAAAAGGGTGTGAGGAGGTGGTGATCGAGGCGCTCAACTGCGGAGCGGACTTTTATATTCAGAAGATGGGGAAGCCTTCCCTCATTTTTCATGATCTCGCCCGAAAGGTCACCTCTGCAGTTGGCAGGATGAGAAGCGAGATCGCCAGGAAAGAGAGTGATAAGCGGTATCGTGCAGTTGTCGAGACCCAGACCGAGTTCATCTGCCGTTTTCTCCCTGATGGCACACACCTCTTTGTGAATGATGCATACTGCCGCTACTTCGGCCTCGATCGCGAATCTATCATCGGCAACCGGTTTATGCCGGTGATCCACCCCGGTGATCGTGAGAGGGTAACACAGTTCCTCTCCTCCCTGACAAAAAACAATCCGACCGGTTCAATCGATCAGCGGATCATCATGCCTGATAACACAGTGCTCTGGCAGCAATGGAATACCAGGGCAATCTTTGATGAAGATGGGGGGGTCATTGAATACCAGTCTGTAGGGAGGGATACAACCTATGAGAAAGAGACTGAAGAGCTCCTTGCCAGGAATGCAGAACGTGCGAAACGGCAGCGGAAGGCGATAGCGGATCTTGCTCTTGATGACGCAATCCTCTCCGGGGATATGCAGACTGCCCTGACAAAGATCACGAAAACCGTATCAGAGACACTTGAAACCAGACGAGTGGGAATATGGACGTTTTCTAAGGATGGCGCTCTTCTTCACTGCCTCTCCCTCTATGATGCAGAAGAGAAAAGAACCAGTAATGGTGTCACTTTAAAAACCAATCAATATCCTCGCTATTTTGACACAATCATGGCCGAAAACAGGCTCTGCGTTGAGGATACCTCGCTGGATTTTAGGGTCAGTGAACTGAAGGATGGCTACCTTGCCCCTCTGGAGATCTCTGCCATGCTTGATGTCGGTATTCTGAAGGAAGGCAGGATGATCGGCGTCCTCTGCCTTGAAGAGACGGGAGCTCCACGGAGATGGCATGCGGATGAGGAGGGATTTGCCAGTATTGCCGCATCCCTCGTCGCACAGCTCTTTGAAAGTACGGAACGGAAGCAGGCAGAGGAGGCACTGCGGGAGAGTGAGGAGCGTTTCAGGAGTCTGGCCGAGCATGCCGAGGATATTATCTACCGGATCGATCTGCTGCCTGAGATCCATTTTACCTATGTAAACCCCGCTATAGAAGAGATATCGGGATATGCCCCCCGGGAATTGTATGATGATCCCGGGCTTGCAACGAGGATCATTCATCCGGATGATCGCTCCCTCCTCGACCAGATCCGATCGGCTGGTTCAACCAGAGAGCCTCTTGCCATCCGCTGGATCAGCCGTGATGGCGAGGTGATCTGGATCGAAGAGCGGAATGCCCCCATCCATGACGAGGCCGGGACGGTTGTTGCCATTGAGGGGATTGCACGGGATGTCACCGCACTCAGGCAGGCAGAACAGGAGGCGCTTCTTGAGACCGATACACGGTATCGCTCACTCTTTTCCTCTATGCATGATGGGTATGCCCATCTTCAGCTGATCACACGCCCGGATGGAAATCCGTCAGAGTACCTTATTCTGGACGTGAATCTGGCGATGCAGACGATCACCGGTCTCTCTGCCGAGGAGGCCATCGGCAAAACGCTCCTTGAGGTACTCCCGGATCTCGAACACGCCTGGATAGAACGGTTCCATGCAACAGCACTATCTGGTGAGCCCCAGGTAGTTGACTACCATCATCCGGTGCTGGAATGTGAGTATGAAGTGCTGGTATATTCGCCAAAAAGAGGGGAATGCGCTCTGCTCTTCCATGATATCACCGAGAAGAAGAAACGGGAGGAAGAGATGGAGCAATCACTCCGGGAGAAGGAGACTCTCCTCAAAGAGATCCATCATCGCGTCAAGAACAATATGCAGGTGATCTCAAGCCTCCTTATGCTCCAGAGAGAAAATATGTCCGATCCGGGTATGCGTGAACTCTTTCGTGAGAGTGAGAACCGTGTCTTCTCAATCGCACTTGTTCACGAGAAACTCTATAGATCAGAGAATCTCTCACGTATTCATTATGGGGAGTACCTTGAGATGATAGGGGATCATATCCTGGCATCAAGACATATCTCCTCTGAGAGGATCACCCTTGAGATTAATGCATCTGATATCTATCTCCCAATCGACAATGCAGTTCCCCTCAGCCTGATCACAAACGAACTCCTGACAAACTCCTTAAAACATGCCTTTCCTGAGGGCAGGAAGGGGACTATCAGGATCGTTCTTCAGAAGAGAGGGCCGGATATCCTGTACCAATTCAGTGATGACGGGATCGGTTTTCCGGCTGATATCGACGTTCAGAATACCACAACACTCGGGATGGAGCTTGTGAATAACCTTGTCCTGCAGCTGATGGGCACCATCTCGCTGTATCGTGATGGGGGAACCAGATTTGAGATCATCTTTCCCCTAAAACCCGATGGAGAGGATGAAGAATGAGTGAAGTAACCATAATGATCGTTGAAGATGAAGCCGTCACTGCAATGGCTTTGAAGAGAAGCCTGACGAATATGGGTTATTCAGTCTGTGGGGTTTTTCCAACCGGGGAACAGGCCGTCCAGAAGGTAGCCGAACTGAAACCTGATCTGATCCTGATGGATATCAAGCTCGCAGGGAAGATGACAGGGATCAATGCAGCCGCAGAAATCCGGGCAACAAGCACTGTTCCTGTCATCTATCTGACGGCATTTTCTGATGATCGCGTGGTGAATGCGGCAAAAGTAACAGGTCCTTTTGGCTATATCCTGAAGCCTGTCCGTGAGCAGGAGCTGAAGACGACCATCGAGACGGCCTTGTACAGGCATGCGATGGATAGAAATCTCAGGGAGCATCAGGAGACGATCCGTGTCCTCCTGAATGCAACACCTGATATACACTTCCTCATGGATACCGATAAAAAGATCCTCATGGCAAACCAGGCTCTTGCAAAAAGGGCCGGGAAAACGTTAAAAGAGATTGTTGGCTCCAATGTGTACGATCTGGTTTCGTCCGGCTGCCTCTCCCCGAGGATGGCAGGCCATACAATCCATCCCGGACAGAGCAGAGGAGAGACCTTTGTCGAGCAGTTCTCCGACCATTGGTATGATGTCGGGATCTATCCGATTGCAAATCCTGATGGTGAGATCACAAAATATGCGGTTCATATCCACGATATCACCAGGATCAAGATGCTGGAAGACCGGCTCAGGAAGAATGAAGAATTTTTTAATTCGATCATCGACGATGTGGCGGATGTCATCATTATCCTCAACGATGACGGAACACTCAGGCAACAAAGCCCCTCACTGAACCGCTATCTTGGATATTCGGAAGATACTGTTCCTGGAAAGAAACTCTATAACTATGTTTATGATGACAGCATGGAAGCCGCCCGGAAGCTCCTCGTTGATATCGGAAAGAATCCGCTCGGGGTTCAGCCTTTTGATCTCACCTTCAGATCAGCAGACGGGAGGCCGGTCTCTATCCGGGGAATCCTCAGTGATCATTCAGATGATCCCGATTACCTCTTTGAAGGGCTTGTCATGACCGGATGGGTGAAAAAAGAGCTGAAATAACCAAATCTGAAGCAATTGAAAGGATAGTATTATTTCCTGTGAATACTGAAGCCTCTTTATGCCAAACTCCGGGGATTCTCCGATCACTCTCCTGTATGTTGATGATGAGCCGGGGCTCCTGACACTTGGCAAAACCTTTCTCGAAACGAATGGCGATTTTCTGGTCGAGGGGTGTCAGAGTGCCCTTGATGCCGTACATCTCCTGAAACAACGGCCATATGATGCGATCATTTCGGATTACCGGATGCCGAAATGCGATGGAATTGATTTTTTAAAGTATCTCAGGAAGAAAGGGGATGATACGCCCTTCATCATTCTGACGGGAAAAGGCCGGGAAGAGGTGGTGATCGAAGCGCTGAACAATGGTGCGGACTTCTATCTTGAGAAGGGCGGAGATCTGAGGGCACAGTTTACAGAACTCATCAATATTATCAGGTATGCAGTTGCCAGAAGAAGGAGCGAGGAGGCGCTCCGCGAGAGCGAGGAGCGGTATAGGAATGTCGTTCTGGACCAGACCGAGCTGATCTGCCGCTTCAGTGCAGATGGAACAGTCCTCTTCGTAAACGATGCCTATTGCCGTTACTTCGGGGTTCCCTGCAAAGAGATCATCGGGAGCCGGTTCAAGCCGGTGATCCACCCGGACGATTCAGAGGCGGTCGCTCTGATCTTCTCTTCCCTCTCACCGGAGAAACCCCAGGCGAGCATCGATCAGCGGACCATCGCACCCGATGGACGTATCCTCTGGCAACGGTGGAACACGCGGGCGATCTTTGGTGAAGATGGATCACTCCGTGAATTTCAGTCAGTGGGACAGGATATCACGCAGAGAAAAAAGGCTGAAGAGGCACTAATTGAGAGTGAGCGGCGGTACCGATCCCTCTTTGCGTCCATGCGTGACGGCTATGCCCATCTCCGGTCCATACAGGATACTGATAACAAATCCCCCTCTCCTCCCGAAATCATTGATAGTAATCCTGCTTTTGAGCAGATCACCGGCCTTCCCAGGGAAGAGATCCTCGATAAAACCCTCCATGAAGTACTTCCGGATGTCGATCTGATCTGGGCTGAAGAGTGCAGAAAAACAACAGAGATCGGGGAGCCACGGGTATGTGAGATCACCCTCTCAGATCCCTCCAGGTTCTTTGAACTATCACTCTACAGCCCAAGAACCGGTGAGTGTGCCACACTCTTCCATGATATCACCGAAAAGAAGAAGCGGAATGAAGAGACGAAACAATCTCTCCGGGAAAAAGAGACGCTCTTAAAGGAGATTCATCACCGTGTCAAGAACAATATGCAGGTGATCTCAAGCCTGCTTATGCTCCAGAAAGAGACGATCCCCGATCCGGAGATGCGGGAGCTCTTCTCCCAGAGCGAGAGCCGGGTCTATTCGATCGCCCTTGTCCACGAGAAACTCTACCAGTCAGAGAATCTCTCCCGGATCGAGTACGGGGAATATCTCTCGATGATGGGGGAGTACATCTTCTCATCCCGGCAGGTGAAGGCAGGGACGATTGCCCTTGATATCCATGCAGATGGTATCTATCTCTCAATCGACAAGGCTGTTCCGCTCAGCCTGATCACCAATGAATTACTGACAAATTCACTGAAGCATGCCTTTCCGGATGGCAGGAAGGGAACAATCAGAATTGATGCAGAGAAGAAGGAGGGTACGATCATATACCGGTTTTCTGATGACGGGATCGGTTTTCCGGAGGATATCGACTTTACCAATACCACAACCCTCGGAATGCAGCTCGTCGTAAGCCTCGTCAACCAGCTGCTCGGGACAATAACGATCAACAGGGAGAAGGGAACTGTCTTTGAGATCGTATTTCCGGTTGATCCGGGTGAAGATGATACTGTTGATAGTGGTACTTTGGAATGAACGTGTCCATTGCAGGAATGCTCTTATTAGACCCTTCATCCATAGAGTACACCAATGACAGAGTATTATGCCCTCTCAGAAATTGATTCGGCGATCAGGCGCACCAGGGATCTGCTCTGGCCTTTCCAGAAAGGAGTCTGGCTCAGAATAGCCCTTATCAGTCTCTTCATCGGCTGGGGCGGCGCCGGGTTTCCGCAGCCGACATGGCCATCAGGCAACGGCTCTCCATCCGGAGATCACCCGATCTTTTTTATGCCCGATGCCCTTCCGGATATGGCCGGACTGATCATTGCGATCTTCCTCCTGATCATCGTTCTTGCCCTTCTCTTCATGCTGATTGGATCGATATTCCAGTTCGTCTTTGTTGACTGCATACGAACGAGGAACGTGAAGATACGGGAATACTTCAGACCGCGTACAGAGAAGGGGGGGAGACTCTTCCTCTTCCAGCTTGGAATCATACTTCTCTTGCTCCTCCTTCTCGCAGCACTCATCATACCCTTTATCATTCTTGCCGGAGGTTTCGCCTTTCCTGCCGTAGTTTCCCTCCTCCTCTTCATCCCGCTCCTCATCATACTGGCAATCATTGTCGGGATTATCCAGCTGATCACCATCGATTTTGTGGTCCCGATCATGATCAGGAACGATTGTGGCGTCATTGATGGCTGGAAAGAGTTCTATGGAATCATCAGAACCCAGTGGATGCAGGGGATCATCTACCTGATCGTCCGTTTCCTCGCGGTGATTGGAGCAGGTCTCGTCATGATCCTCCTCACCCTGCTGGCGCTTGGGATAGTTGCCATCCCCTTTGCAGTTGTTGGGTTCATTCTGTATGCCGCCATGCCGATGGCAAATATCTCGCTCCTCCTTCTCCTCCTCATTCCATTCCTGATTATTGCAATTCCAATAGCCCTCCTGATCTCGGTGCCGTTCATCACCTTCTTCCGCACCTACTCGCTTGCAGTGCTTGGCAAACTCTCACCAGAGTATATTCTGCTCCCGGAAGAAGAAGAGGCAACCGGGTGATCGTTCTCCCCTCACCTTTTTTACCGCGAGCTGAGTATATTCCGGATACGAGGAAGTCCCATGCACCCTGATGAGATCGAAACAATTGTCCAGTCCCGTCTCCCCCTGATGAATCCCGTCACGCATGAGATGATCCAGAGGGCAGGAGAGCTTGCCGGGATCAGCCCGGATGAGGTTGTCTATGATCTCGGCTGCGGAAACGGCACCCTCCTTGCCCTCTGGCATGATGCATATGGTATCTGTGGATCCGGTATCGAACTGAGAAAAGAATCGGTTGCGGCGGCAAAGAGAGCAGTTGATGAAAAAGGGGCGGCAGATCGGATTCATATCATCGAAGGCGACGCCGCAGCATGGGAGCCTGATGATACAGCAGATTGTACTGTTGCCATCGGCTCTGCCTTCATCTTCGGGGGAGCAGTCCCGGCGCTTGTTCATTGTGAATCGATCACCAAACCCGGCGGGAGTATTGTCATCGGGGATCGTTACTGGCAGAGCACCTCTGTTGCCCCGGAATTTGCGGTCCAGTGGCAGGAGATCCCAACCGAATACGGGCTTGTTGCCGCTGCCCGCGACTGCGGGCTCAGGTTACGAGGCGTGATCAGGGCATCTGCTGATGACCATGACCGCTATGAGAGTGCCATCTGGCAGCAGTGCATCAGGTGGCTTGATGAGCATCCTTCACACCCGGAGAGGGAGGAGATTGAGGAGTACTTCTGTCGTATCCAGGATGAATATCTTGTTTATGGAAGGGAAGCCTTTGGATGGGCGATCTGGGTCTTTGGAAAGGATGCCGAATGATAATCCGGGGGAGTCAGCCTGGCATTTGAATGCAGCCAGTGCGGCGACTGCTGCAGCCACCTCGGTCTTGTCCATATGGTAGAAACCGATCTCGGCAATCTCCGGTATATCGTCAGGAACAGATACAGCGGTGAGAGGACGACAGTGATGGTTGATCCCGACAAAACCGCCCTCTTTCTGAATAAGGATCTTGAGACGAGCACCTTTGCCGATCGGCCCGAAGCCTGCCCTTTCTTCCGATTCATCCAGGAGGAGGAGAAAGGCTACTGCTGTGTCCATGCATCCCGCCCCGAAATCTGCCGCGATTATGGGTGCTGGCGGATACTCATCCTTGATAGTGACGGCAGGCGGGCAGGACGGATCATGGAATCCCGTCATCTCTCCTCAGATGATCCGATTCTCCTCGCCATCTTTGCAGAAAGATCTCATGATCTGAAACACCTCCCTGATTCCGACTGGGATGATGCGGTCATGAGGATGCTCGGATCAGCTGGATACACAGTGCGTACCTGAGCTGATCTTATATTTCTGCACGACGATACCTAATGGTGCAGAGCAGACCTGCTTTCCCCCCCTCAGTCGCAGCCTTCCGAACCCGGATTGCAGAACGCCTCTTCTTCTTAGGCCCGGTCTTCATCCTTGCACTCGAGGTATCGGGGGAGTCGGGGCTTGTTGAGATCATCAATGCGGGCCTCCATACCGGCTATGGCCTCCTCTGGGTCTTTGCAGTGGCACTCATCTATAAGTATGCCTTTGCATACGGGATCGCCCGATATACCCTCTCTACAGGAAAGACGATCTTCTCGGGACTCAGATCAATCCCCGGACCAAGGAACTGGGAGGTCACCTTCATCATGATCATCTATGTCCTGGAGATGTTGGCATACGGAGGTTTCCTCACCATTGCAGCACATTTCCTCTATTTCCTCCTCCCCTTCGAAATCCCGATCGAGTTGATCGCAATTGTAACGCTCGGTCTGATCCTCCTTCTCCTCTGGAAAGGAAGTTACGAGCGGCTGGAACATGTGATCATCGGGATGATGATCCTCCTCTTCATAGGTATCCTCTTCAGCCTCTTTGCCCTCAATCTTCCATTACCTGAGATTGCAGATGGCCTTGTTCCCTCTCTTGATCCAAGTAAATATATCGAGATCATGGCCCTCCTCGGTGCGGTTGGTGCCGGATTAAATCTCCTCCTCTATTCGGTCTGGCTTCATGAAAAGATCGGTGGGAAGCCCTGTACGACCGATCTGCCTGAGAAGATGCGGAGCATCAAAATCGATCTCCTCATCGGATTTGGACTCATCGGCCTCATGAGCTTTGTATTCCTGGCGATTGGTGCGAATTACAGTCATTCATTCCACTACATGAATGAAGGGGTTGTCTCGGCCGTTGCTGTTTCAATTCATCTCTTTGAGACACTCCCTCTTGCGGCACCGGTATTTGTCCTCTCCTCGTTCATTCTGCTTGCGGGTGCTGCAATCTCCGGTATGGATGGTCGTGCGCGTGCCGTCTGCGGTATCCTCCGTGAAGCGGGGGGCATTCAGATACCGGCAAAGAAACTGTACCGGTTGATCCTCCTTGTCTTCTCTGTGATCCTCCTTGCGGCTATCTTCATCGGAAGCCCGGAAACAATAATCAAAAATGTCTCTGTCGTCTCGTCGATCCTCTTTGCGGTGATCGGCTTTGCGCTCATCTATATCGACAACAATCTTCCACGAGAAAACCGCGGATCCCGCGTATGGCTCGCTGTCATGGCGATCGGATCAGGGGTCTTTCTCCTTGTTGCACTTCTTGAGGAGGCAACAATTCTGGAATTTGGCGTCCCGTTGATGGAACGGCTTGCCATCGTTCTTCTCATCCTCTTCGTCTTTGTCAGATCAGATCTTGCCTCGGCATACAGGAGAGGGGTTGCAACCAGAACCGATCTCCTCTGGCTGGTCCTGATCTTTGGAGCCCTCTCGATATATGGGACATTTCGCGGATTTGATCTCAACGGTGTGCTCCTGAACTTCCGGGATCTCGGTCCTCTCATCGCCGGACTCATCGGAGGACCCCTTGCCGGTGCGGCAGCCGGTGCGATCGGCGGCATGTACCGGTACTCACTCGGCGGCTGGACCGCACTCCCCTGTGCGGTTGCAACGATTATTGCCGGAATTCTGGGGGGTGTCGTCGGGAGAAAGTGGTTGCCGCTCACTCCGCTCCGTCTTGCCATCCTCGGGGTGGCAGCAGAAGCCCTTCATATCCTGGTAATCCTCCCGCTTCTTACCATCGGCACCCCCTTCTCAGAGTTACTTGAGGTTATACGCATGACGCTCTTCCCGATGTCGGTGGTGACGGCAACAGGCCTGATCCTGTACCTTGTGATCGAGGAGCAGTATAAGAAGACGATTGATATGAAGGATCTCGTCTCCTGGATCAGAAAAGAGATCGATCCAGAGCTTGAGATGGATGATAAAGAATCGTGATCAGAGGTAATCGGCCTGCACGGAAAGTACTCCTGCACTATCGACTGCTGCTGCATACTCGGCAAGCGGCTCTGCATTCACCTCAAGGAACCGGATACCAAACGGCACTTTTGAGAGGATCAGTTCAGCCTGCTCCCGCTCCCCGAGGATGATCAATGCCGCGGCAAGCGCCTCGACAGACGAGAGCACAAAGGGCTTTCCGAAATTGACCGGGTTTGCCGCGACAAGGAACGGAAGCGCCCTCCTTCCCCGGAAGATCGAGAGCTCTTCCCGTTCAAGCACCTCCCATGAACAGTCGAGGGCAGTCACGGAACGCACCCATGCCTGATCGGCAGGCGATATGACGACCCCTGAAGTTGGATCAAGGAGGAGTGTTCCTTTTGGTACCTGCCGGAATGACGGGACAACCCTGACAAAGCCATACCGCTCAAGCCGCTTAATCGTACATTTCCTGGGATCACAGGTGTTGTCGCGGTACGAGATGAGGGGGATCATGACAGTACTATCTTAGCTTCAGATCACATCAAGCACCGCGATCAATCCATGAGGGATCAGCACCAATACTGACTCTATGTATGTGATGGTTGCACCCTGTATCCTCGATCCCTCGCTCCGGGCTGAGGGGATCACACGGGATGAGGATCTCAGGGCATATGCTGCCTGCCTGAAACGGTGCTCGGCATTCGGGCTTGAGGTTGTTCCGCTTCCCTGCGCAGAGACACTTTATCTCGGAAAGAACCGTCCTCCCGGGACATTCACGGAGCGGCTGAACACCCCTGAATTCGAACTTCTCATCGACCGGCTTGAAATTGAGGTGCGGGAGATCATTCTTCAGCGGGGGGAGCCGCTCTGCATCATCGGAGCAGATTCCTCGCCTGCCTGCGGAGTGAACTCCACCTGGTACAGCCCTGAAGAGAAAGTGAATCACCGTGGTGTGTTCCTCTCGCGATTCCCTGATATCCCGGCGATTGATGCGTTTGATTTCGCACGGTACCGCATTTACCTTGCCGCCCCTCTCTTTACAGAAGCGGAACGAAAGTACAACGAGATGATACGGGATATACTCGCAACCCATTGTTTTGAGGTCTATCTCCCCCAGGAGGCGGGTGATGACTCGGCTTCACGGCATCATGATGCGATGGAGGAGATCTTCATCTCTCATTGTGAGGCATTGAAAGATGCTGACTGGGTGGTCGCCATTGTTGATGGTGCAGATGCCGATTCAGGAACCGCATGGGAGATGGGGTATGCCTATGCAAACGGGATACCGGTCATCTCCCTCAGGACAGATTTCAGGAAAGCCGGGCATAATGAATACGTGAACCTGATGCTGGAGCGATCATCTGTGGTAGTCACCAGAAAAGAGGATCTGCCGCACGTCCTCATCTCTCCGCTTCACCACTGAAGCAGGTCTGCTTTGTTGCCAGGAGGATCTCCCCGAGAGATCTGAAGAGATCTTCCACTTCAGAGAAGACCGGGACACTGCCCTTTCTCAGGACAGGAAAACCGGGCTTTACCGAATCTCCTCCCGGGAAAGCCGCCAGCACAACATTTTGTGTATGTTCTGAGAAGCGGACGATCTCAAGTGCAAGCTGTTTTGGGTCTGCGATCGCCGTCGGTGCGGATATGATAATCGCAGTATCCCAGAAATCCTGATTCTTCAGAAGAATATCAAAGACACGGGCGAACCGTCCGGCGGTTGAGTCCCCGATCATATCGATCGGATTTCTGCCGCTCCATCCCGGAGGAAGGATCGCATCCATCTCTGCATGTACGCCCTCCGGGAGCATGACGAGATTGATTCTGTTCCTCTCTGCATAATCTGATGAAAGAACCGCAAAACCACCCGCACTTGTTATGACAACTGCCCGGTTCCCCTGTGGATAGCCCTGCCCTGACAGTATCCCTCCGATCTGGAAGGTGGATCTGATCGAGTCGGCAGGAACCACTCCCGCCTGCCGGAATGCCGCACGATAGGTCTGGTAGTCACCGGCAAGGGATCCGGTGTGGGATGCCGCTGCCGCCCGTCCTATCTGTGAGCTGCCTGCTTTGATCGCAACGACGGGTTTTTCAGCGGTTACTCGTGTGACCGTCTCCAGAAACCGCCTCCCCTCGCGTATCTCTTCTATGTACAATAGGATTACCTTCGTCTTCTCATCGTGTGCGAGGAGATCGATATAATCGACAAAACTGATATCCGACTGGTTGCCGGCACTGATTATAGCAGAAAACCCGATATCCTCTGCGATACTCCAGTCCACAATCGTTGTTATCAATGCACCGCTCTGAGAGATGAATCCAAAAGGCCCGGGGTTTGCGGAATTATTGCTGAAGGTGGTGTTGATCTGTTCCGGAGGAACCATGATCCCGAGGCTGTTTGGCCCTATGATCCGAAGCCCGTTTGATCGTGCAATACTGACGATCTCCTCTTCGAGCTGTCTCCCCTCCTCCCCGGACTCCCGGAACCCAAATGAGATGATGACTGCAGTTCTGACACCCTTCTCCACACAATCCGATATGATTGATGGCACCACCTGCGCCGGCACCGCGATCACTGCCATATCAACCGTCCCGGGAATATCTGTAACTCTCTGATATACCTTCCTCCCGAGGATCTCTTGATGTTTGAGGTTCACCGGATAGAGTTGACCGGGAAATGAGAGGAGATTTCTTGTGATGGTATAGCCGATCTTTCCCTGATCAGGGCTTGCACCGACGACTGCAATAGATCGGGGTTTCAGTATGGCGGGATCGAGCGGCTGAAGAGCTCTCTCCTCCTGCCTCTGCTGATCCCCTTCAATGAACCGGGCATCAACAGCGACGCATCCCTCCTCATAGAGGATCAGGGGATTGATATCAAACTCGGTGAATCCGGGGTGATCGAGGAAGAGTTCTGCTGCGTGTGCAATCGCAGTAACAAGCGCTTCCTCATCACGCGGAGGCTCGTCACGGAATCCCTGTATCAGCCTGTACCCCCGGATTTCGCGGATCATCGAGCGGATCTCCGCTCTGTCGATCGGGAGGATACGGATGCTGGTATCCCTGAGAAGCTCCACCAGCTTTCCCCCGATCCCGAAGGTGATCGTCTTTCCAAATGCCGGATCGGTTGCTCCCCCGATCAGGATCTCAAGTCCCGGTGGGCACTCTTCCTCGATCCTGATACCGGTGATCTCTGCATCCGGCCGGAGTTCCCCTGCCCTCTTAATCAGGTCGGCATATCCTCTTCTGAGCTCCCTTTCATCAGAGATGCCGGGCATGACACCACCAACATCGCTCTTATGGAGGATATCAGGAGACTCGATCTTCAGTACAACCGGATACCCGATTCTTTGGGCGATTGAAGCCGCCTCGTCTTCGGTTCCCGCCAGTCCGTCCTGTGGCACCGGTATGCCGTATTCGGAGAGGATCGAATATGCATCCTGCCCTGATGTATGCCTCCCTGTCATAGCTACTCCGGAATAGGTCGGCAAGGTTTTTTACTCTATCCCGGAGATTAGAGATACAGATGTTTGTGGTGCTTGAGATCCTGATCCTTCTTCTTGTTGCAAAAGGTGCAGGAGAACTTGTTGAGCGGGCCGGTTATCCCTCACTCATCGGTGAGATCGGAGCAGGTCTGATCCTTGGCCCCTCACTTTTTGGGATCATCGAGCCAAACGAGGTGATCAAGGCGTTAGCGGATCTCGGCCTGATCGTCCTCCTCTTCCTCTCCGGTATTGAGACTGATCTCAGGAATCTTGCTTCAGCAGAAAAAGCCGGGACATTAACCGCTCTTTTTGAAATTGCTATCTCGTTTGCTTTAGGTTTCGGGCTTGGCTACCTCACCGGAATGGATATGATCACCTCTGTCTTCCTTGGGACTGCACTTACTGCCACCTCAATTGGGATCTCGATTCGTGCACTTGTTGATGAACATGCCCTCTCTACTCCTATTGGAAGTATCATCATCACAAGCGCCGTCATTGATGACCTGACAGGTATTCTCCTGCTTGCAACGTTTTCAGCCTTTGCCCTTGGTGGCGGGCTTACCTCGGTTGCCGGCACTGCCATTCTGGCTCTCATCTTCATCACCTTCATGCTGACCGGCGGCCGACGTATCCTCGGATGGTTGTATGCAAAGGTGCGGCGGTATGCATCTCATGAAAGCGCCTATTCGGCAGGTCTCATAATCGCTTTTTCGTCTGCCGCCGCCAGCCATATTATGGGCCTCCATCTTGCCATCGGTGCCTTTTTCGCAGGACTTGCACTGAGTGACCGGATTCGGCCTGATAGAACAATAGAAGGGAGTCTATCGGATCTGGGTCTTGGATTTATTGTTCCCTTCTTCTTTGTATCAATCGGGCTTTCACTGACGCTCTCGGTTGATACCTTTCAAAATCCGCTCCTCATCCCACTTGTTCTGGTTGCATTCTCCGGAAAGATCATCGGCGGTTATATCGGATCCAGGCATTTTCTCCCCGATAACAGAAGTGCACTCCTCGTCGGGCTTGGACTTTCTCCGCGTGCAGAGGTGGCGCTTGTCGTTGCAACGATGGCACTCTCTGCCGGGATCATCACCAATGCTCTCTTTACGATGGTGACGCTGATGGTGATAGCAACGTCATTGGGTGCTCCCCTGTTCTTAAGGCTAGGATTCAAAGCTCTCCGGCAATCCGGAGATGCTGTATAATCCGGCATATTTCAATCCTTCCCACCACCCTGTCTCCGGCATCAACCACAATGAGATCATCATGCCGGTTCCGCTGCATCATCTGCATTGCATTCAGGATGGAATCATCTTCATGGATTGTAATATGCTCCCTGCTCATCAGATCCCTCGCGGTTGCCCCCTCCTTCTTCAGGTGGCAGGTGATGCATCGTGCAGACCCCGATCCCCGTATCCCGACTGTTGGCATAATCGATCCGATCAGATCAAGGGGAGTGATGATTCCAAGATAGGCTCCCTCCGGTGTTGTTACTGGAATGTCCCCACACCCTTCAACCGAGCCTATTTCAATGAGATCGCGTATCGGGGTATCGGGCAGAACCATTCGTGCGATCGGTGTCATGATCGATCGGACCCGATCGGATCGATCATCAACTGGTGGTACCATATATCTCAGTTCGGCAGTATGTACCTGACTGGAAAAAAAGGTTTGTATTGGTTATCTCCGCTTTGCAACAAAGAGGAGAATTCCAAGGAGGCCGACTGCCCCGATCACAGCAACCGGAAGGCCGCCTGAGGGGGTTGGTGCCGGTGGTGCCTGCTGCGGGGTGAGTGTTGCAGATACCGGTGTTGTCTGTCCTGCTGTCACTTCAAATGAACTCATCCAGTCACTGTATCCCGACAGCTTCAGGGTGATAGAGTGGGATCCGACAGAGAGATCCGGTACCAGTACCGGAGAATAGCCGCGGAAGAGGTTGTCAACATATACCTCAGCACCGGATGGCCCTGACATGACATTTACCTTGCCGGTTGTTTGCGGAGCGGTCTGCTGGGTCAAAGTGGCGGTGATATATCTGATGCCTCCACCGGTTACCGATACGGTTGTTGAGTAGTCCTGGTATCCTGGCTTTCTCAGCATGATCGAGTGGGTTCCGGTTGAAACCCCGATGATATCGAAGTAATCATTGGCAAAGGTGCTCCCCTGGAAGTTGCCGTCAAGGTAGATGGATGCACCTGCCGGGAATGACTGAACTGAAATAGATCCGGTTGTCGGGGTGCTTGGGGAGAGGCCGACATTCTTGGTTGTTGTCTGGCCGGAATAAATCTGGAATGTCTGGGTGGATTTCTGGTACCCGGAGAGCCTCAGTTCGAGTGTGTGAGCACCGACAATGAGGTTTCCGACACTCATGGGGGTGTAGCCGCGGTATGAGCCATCAACATAGACATCGGCTCCGGAAGGGCTTGAGGTGACTGTCAGGTACCCTGTTGTCTGGGGGGTTGGTGTCAGGCTTGCATAGATATTGGTCGTCTGTCCTGAGTATGCGGTGTAGACACCAGAAAAGGCATCATATCCGGAGGATTCCACCTGAACACGGTGTGTTGTTCCGGCAGTCACCTGGGTGGTCACCGGGGTTGTTCCGACGTAGTGGCCGTCAACACGGACAGTTGCACCCCGCGGACTCGAGTCAATCGAGAAGTATCCGTCCTGAACCGGTGTCGGTGTTGGTGCGATCGGCTCGAGCGTCACATGGACAGATTCGGTCTCTCCCACAGCGGGATGCGGTGCAGAGACTGTCTTTGTCTTATATCCGGCCTTTGAGACGATGATCGATCCGGGTGGAGCACCTGTGGTATAGATCTTGATCTCAACCGGTGTTGTTCCTTCATACTTGCCATCCAGATTCACATCGGCTCCAGTTGGATTCGAGGTGACAGAAATGATCCCTACATCTCCGCCGATCTGGGCGGAGGCGGAGGTTACTGCAAAGAGCAGTGTAGCTATTGCAGCCAGTATAATCAGATATTTCTTCAGCATGGGATATCCCGATATACGAAACGAAATATGTACATATATAAGTATCGGATCTTTTTCCGGGATCAATTTATAAGAGATGGATGGCGTACATACATTGAATACGAGTCGCATCTTCCGGTTTTTCCAGATGTTGGGACAGGTGACTGAATAATGGATGAATATATCGAAATTGTGGAGTTTGAGCTGGGCGGGGAGCACTATGCACTTGATATCCAGCTTGTCCGTGAGATCGTCGAGATGAAGCCGATCACCGAGATTCCACGCACTCCACCTTATATAAAGGGGATCATGAACCTTCGGGGTGAGATCACCACCATCCTCTCGTTAAACCACCTCCTCTCCATTGCCGATCAGGCTGATGGTGAGCGGAAGATCATCGTCCTCGTCCCCGAAGCATCACAGGGCTCAAATGTCGGTATGATCGTCGATGATGTCCACTCAGTCATGCATGTTCCGGAATCTGATATCGATCTCTCCTGCGAAGGATATGGTGACCGCGTGGCAGATTACCTCCGTGGGATAATTAAAATGCGGAAAGAGGGTTATGAGGAGGATACCGAGCGCCTACTCCTCTGGCTTGATATGAAACGGCTTCTTGACAGCTTCTTTGCAGATGCGCAGCATAGCTAGCGCTTTATTCTATACACTATACAGAGTGCGGCTCCAAGCAGAGCCACAACCCATCCCGATGCTTCAGGTGTTGCTGGTATCGTCTCTGGTGGCTGTGGTACCGGGGTCTCGATCTGCCTGAGTGTTCGTTCGATAGATGTGGTATCTCCGTCATAGATCACCACATTCATCCCAAACGGATGGTAGCCTTCATGGGAGATGTCAACTGCATACCCTCCGACAGGGAGGGAAATACCAAGAGGAGTCTCTCCGGCATATTCGCCATCAATCTCTACCCGCGAGCCATATGGCTCGACTGTTACCTGAAGTGATCCCCGTTCTTCCTGTCCAATTGATGCGGTGATTCCGCCTGTTCTGAGTGTTACGGGAATGGTCTTGTATGATGCATCCCGGAGATTATGTCTGTCCGCTGCTCTGTCAACCGCATAGACGACATAGGTTCCGGCATCAAGGCCGATACCTGCGGTATTCCATTTATACTCCCACCTCCCTGACGAGGATACCCTGGCTGTTGTGAACCGGCCATCGGCTGCTCTCAATGAAGGGTTATGCAGGGCAACCCCGGCGGAGTCGAGGTTTGGCCCGGTTAAATAAAGGTAGATGGTTGAGGCTCCAGGGGCAGAACCCGCGAGTGTGATCGTCTCGCCGATCACCGCTTCAAGGGCGGCTCCGCCTGGTACGAGAAGGCCTGCGATCAGGATCGCGGCGAATAGAATCCGGTTCATATGATGATCTATGATAGTTCCCTGATAATGCAGTTTCCCTTCTTTCAGGGGGAACGAGTGCATCCCTGCCATGACCGATCAGATCCTTGCGATCAGATCGGATCAGCCCCTCCCTGACAAGCGGGGCATTCTCAGGATCCATAAATCTGAGAAAAGCCCGCTGGATCATTCTCTCCCTATCCCGCGGGATATGCACCTTCTTCATCGTCTCCGGGTCGATTCCTGTATGGTACATGGTCGTTGATCTGGTCATCGGTGTCGGGGTGAAGTCCTGCACCTGCTCAGGAGCAAGCCCGGTTCTCCTGATATAGCAGGCCAGATCGATCATATCAGGAATAGTGCATCCCGGATGTGAGCTGATCCAGTAGGGGATCAGGTACTGTTTCTTCTTCTCTTCAGGCTGGTTCTCCAGAAAGATCCTTCTGAACTCTTCGAACGCTGATATGCCGGGCTTGTTCATCAGTTCAAGGACATGCGGGCGTATATGCTCGGGTGCAACCTTCAGCTGTCCGGAGACATGATTGCAGACGAGTTCCCTGATATATCCGGATCGATCGGCAAGCGCAAGATCGAACCGGATCCCGGAGCCACAGAAGACGTGTTTTACCCCCCGTATCTCCCGGAGCCGCTGAAGGAGTGAGACGAGTGCACCATGATCGGTTTGGAGGTTCTTGCAGTCCGGGCCGCAGGATCGGTCAGAGCATGTGCCCCTCACAAACCACTGGTTACAGGAGAGCCCGTACATATTCGCAGATGGTCCCCCGACATCCTGGATCGTTCCCCGGAACGCTTTCATTCCGCTGATCCGCTCAACCTCATGTGCAATCGACTCTTCGCTCCGGCTTGAGATGATCCTCCCCTGATGGTGAGCGAGTGCACAGAAGGAGCAGTCTCCAAAACAGCCACGGTGACTGATGACCGAGAACCTGACCGGCTCAAGTGCCGGGATCGGCTCTTTGTACAGGGGATGGGCGGCGCGTGCAAAGGGATGATCGTAGATTTCATCCAGTTCTGCGGTATCGGGGGGCATAGCAGGGGGATTCTGGATCACGACCGTCTTTGGATGTGGCTGGGCCACCGCACGACCCCGGACCGGATCCTGTTCGTGGGCAATAGCGGCAAATGCCTCTGCATACCGGGTGGTATTCTCCCTGACCTCCGGATAACCCGGCAGAATCACAAAATCACTATGTTCAGAGCTTTTCCATTCGGCAACCGGCATCGTCCAGCAGGTACCGGGGATATCCCGGATGAACCGGATCGGCTCTCCTGCACTCATCCGATCGGCGATCAGCCGCAGTGTCCGCTCACCCATCCCATAGACGAGCAGGTCAGCAGGGGCATCTGCCAGCATCGACTGCCTGACAGAATCCGACCAGAAATCATAGTGTGCAAAACGCCTGAGGCTCGCCTCGATCCCTCCGATCACAATCCCGGTGTTCCGGAAGAGTGACCTGAGCTTGTTTGTGTAGACGATCGTTGCTCGATCGGGCCGTTTCAATCTTCCTCCGGGCGAATAGGCGTCCTTCTGCCGGCGTTTTTTATTCGGGGTGAACGCATTCACCATCGAATCGACATTCCCCGCAGATACGGCAAAGAAGAGACGGGGGGTGCCAAGTGCCAGAAAATCCTCATCCTTCTGCCAGTCGGGCTGTGCGATGATCCCGACGGTATACCCGGCAGACCAGAGGTTCCGACCGAGGATCGCAGCGGCAAACGAGGGATGATCCACATATGCGTCTCCCGTGACGATGATGATATCAAAGGAATCGATCCCGAGCCTCTCTTTCTCCTTCCCGGAGATGGGGAGGAACTGTGGTTCTTCGACACGATTGCAGATCATGAGAGGCTGGTATCCCTGGCACGGCGGAGTGTCAGGATGAATGCCGATCCCTCCTCCTGCCTTCCGGCAATCCTGTCAGTTACCCGGATGGATCCGCCATACCGCTCAGCCAGTGTCATGCAGATATAGAGCCCTATTCCAAGCCCCTTCTTCTGTGTTCCGATCCTCAGGTTTCTGGTAAAGAGTTTTTCTTTATCTGCATCAGAAATCCCCGGTCCGTTGTCTTCAATAGTGACGATCACTTCATCCTCTTCTACACGAACAGAAACCCCGATCCTGGTATCTGCCCCACCGTATTTCACAGAATTACTGAAGAGATTAAAGAAGATGCCAGAGAGAAGCTCATCTGCATAGACAACTGCACCTGAAGGCTTGAACCGGATATCAACCCCTGCTGGCATCGCCCTTTGAATAACAGGATCGAGTGGAACCGGCTTCTGGCTCTCCCCGCCACCCTCACGGATCGATCTGATCATCATCACATTCCTGTGGATCTCCGCTGCGGTGTCAAGTGCGGATCTGATGATGCTGACACATTGCTCCTTCTCCTCACCTTCCGCATCCTTCAGGAGCTCAAGACCACCCCCGATGTTCATATGGGCATTATTCACATCATGGACGAGGATGTCAAGGAAGAGATGTGCCAGATCGTTTGCCGTCTTCAGTTCCTCCCGCATCATTCCTGACCGTATGGCCCCGCCGATCTCTCTTCCGATACTTATCAGGAGGGATTGCTCATCAGTATCAAAACCCTCCTTTCCCCGGGAGATGAGATTGATTGAACCATGAACCGTCTCGTCAGATATGAGCGGGATGATCCCAACAGCAGTCGGGAGGTTCGGATCAGTGACCTCCTCGATTCCGATGATGCCCGACACCTGATTGTCATAAATATCGCAAAATATCGGTTCTCCCCTCTTGTATACCGTATTATATGGCTCTTTTGCTTTGGGAAGGCAGGTATGCACTCTGGTTGCCGAGCGGCCGGGGAGATTCCCTCTGCTGACCGCAAGATGCGCTTCGCTCGTATCCGGGCGGGTGGTATAGATGGCAATGAGGGTATTCTCAAAGAGGGCATGAAGTCCGTCCGCTGCAATAACAAGCGCATCCTCAATCTTCTCTTTGGTATGCATCGCGAGGATTACGGTGTTGGTCATCTGGAGAAGGCGGTACTGGGAAGCAACTTTGCGTTGTGCATCAATAAGAGGAGTAATATCTGTAATATTCGCCATGATCCGATTTCGCTCACCAATCCTGATCGGAGTCAGGATCACCTCTGTCTTCCTCTCGATCCCTCCGGCGGCCGTATGTATCCACCCAAATTTTATGGGCCCCCGTTCCAGCTGACCAAGCAGTATCCTCATTCGTACAACAGATGCCTCTTCACCCGGTTGCATGGCAGGGGAGAGATCCGCTGGTGTTCTTCCGACAAGCTCATCCGGGGCTATCCCGAAGAACTCCCCCGAGGCAGCATTTGCCCTTATAATCGTCTCATCTTCCAGGATGAGGATACATTGAGGGGAGGATTCAAAGATCTCATCGAGAAACAAAAGCTCCGGATCCCGGAATGGAGCATCCGCTTGAGTGCCACACTCCGGGCTTTCCTCATGGTATGCTGGATCAATCCCCTTTTTGCTAATGATGATTGAATTTCGTTCTACTGGAGTAAAAACATTCTGGAGGCTCTCAAATCATTCTTCCCGGAAATACCCCGATTACAGCAGATGATGATAGGGGGAGAGGATACAGAGGATAAAAGATACGGGACCTGTTTCACTCTCTTTACGTCTTTATAAGAAAAGTGTCGGTTGCGATGGAGTCTGCAATCTTCTCCTCGGTGATGTCTGTTATAATAGAAAGTATATACCGCATCTGCCCTTTGCTCGAGAAGATGGGTATCTTCTTTGTCCTGAGTATCCTCTGCCCCGATTCATCGCCCCGTGAAAACGTCTGGATCGCAAGAATGCTTTCCTGCAGTTTCTTAACCTCAGCGGTTGTCCGTGCCCAAAAAGCAGCATATTCTTCCGGGAAGATCCGATCAGGCTTCTGTCCTACGAGAAACTCGCGTGGAAATCCGATAAACTCTTCTGCCGCATGATTAAAAAAGACAAGGGTATTGCCGCCCATCTCTTCAACTGCGACCATATCAGGGATATTTTCAACAATTGAGGTGAGAAACTCCTTCCACTGGCGCACTTGCTTGACAGCACGGTTTCGTTCGGTAACATTCCTGAATGAACCGCGGTATCCAAGGAGTACCGGGTGATTCTCTGCATCGTTGATGATGATCGGGTTTCCCGAGAGCTCGATTGCGATCGCCTCGCCATCCGGCTTCAGAAAGGTGCATTCAACAAGCGGCCATGCACTCCGGGCAGATATGGATGGTTGTATCGTTCGAAGAAACCCCTTCTTCTCATCCTCTTTCATAAAGTCGGTAAAACGACACCCGATCATCTCATCAGGGGAGAGACCGCAGACAGCCTCAGAACGGGGGCTGATGTAGGTGATCGCCCCTTTCTCATCGGCTGCCCAGATCACGTCACTGATATCCGAGACGAGTGTCCGGAACATCTCCTCACTCTGTCGCAACTTCTCTTCAGCCCTGACCTGATCGGTGATCTCTTCAAGGATGATCGTAATGCCGGGTCCCCCGTTATCAAAGACGGTCTGGATGATCTTCTGGCGGAAGAAGTGCTCATCAACTCCTCTCATCAGCCTGATCACCTCCTTTGATCCAGCCTCTTCCATGGGATTGTTGATCTTTGCTATCAGGGACGGGTGGGAGAAGATGGCAAGTCTTGTCTCTTTCAGGGGAAGACCGACTGTCTCCTCACGGGATGTTCTACAGAAGGAGAGGATCTGATCGTTTGCCTGAATGATCCGCCCCTCGGCATTCAGTATCATCACCAGATCCGAGGAGCTGTTGAGCATCGCGTGTATCGGCACCCGCTGGGAGAGGAAATACACTTTTGCCTTCCCAAATGTCCGTTTATCAACCTGCCCTCCAACCAGGAGCATATCGAGGTACCGTGCAGCGGTATTGCGGTTGATCCCAAGGGAAGAGGCGATCTCGCCGACGGACATTCCGCGCGGATTGCTCCTGAGGAGCTCGGTGATCCGGCTCATTTCGGCGGGGTACGATTGCATCATAGTAGATATTGCCTGTTCCGGATAAATGTATTTCGACATTGCTGTGCATCAAAATTAGCATCAATGCCGTGCATTAAGAGAAATATTTATATTTTAAAATGACATTTGTAGTAATGGACAACCGTGAATCCCATGGATTCCGGTATCGCCCATCAATCCAGATGAAGGCGTGCGTCCTGCCCCCGGTCCAACCGACCTCAAGAAATTCAAAGGTTCAGACATTCATTCCATAGTGTCCGGCTACACACCTCTCAATCGATCACGATAGCGTCAATCGATCACAATCCGGACCGTCAGATGGTTGCACCGGGGGCACGCCACCTTCCATACCAGTCACTATATCCTGTGCCGTGCGGGCATGTACATTCCTCCTCCTATTTATTTTGCCAAAGCTTTGACCGGAAGCTTCAGGCTCTTTTTGGAATCAACAGGACTGCCTGCAAAAAAGGTGTGGAGATAGAGAATGCTTATAGGATTTTGTATTTTGTTGTTCTCTGGAGGAGACGCCTTCCGATATCGGTTGAGATCCGCTCCATCGTCTCTGGATCAAGGTATCCCGCCTCTGATCCACCCGCCTCCACCGAGACATCATCTGAGAACATCGTTCCCCCGAGATCGTCTCCGCCTGATGCAAGGGCGATCTGGGTGAGCTTGATCCCGAATTTTCCCCAGGGAACCTGGATATGATCGAAATTATCAAGGAAGAGCCGTGAAACGGCGATCATCAGGAGATCATCTCTCCCGGTTGCGCCGGCTGGTGCGAGCCCCTGTTCAAAGAGGGAGGTGTTCTGGTGGAGATACGACAGGGGCACAAGTTCGGTGAAACCGCCGGTCTCGTCCTGAATATCCCTGAGTATGCCGAGGTGTGTCATCCGATCTCCGGCTGTTTCGGCAGATCCGTACATGATCGTTGATGTGCTTCTGATCCCAATCTTATGCGCCTCTTTGATGATTCTGACCCATGTTTCTGTATCCACTTTTGCCGGGCAGATCACCTTCCTGACATCATCGACGAGGATCTCAGCAGCGGTTCCCTGAAGAGTGCCAAGTCCTGCATCCCTCAGCCGTTCAAGTGCTTCGCGGGTAGAAACTCCACTTTTATTTGCTATATAGGCAACCTCATCGGGGCTGGCTGTATGAATATCAATACCCGGCGCCTCATCATGTACAGTCTGTATAATCTCTGCATAATTCTCCATCGTGTAGTCCGGATGAACCCCGGAGAGGAGGCAGATCTCGGTGATGTCCCTTGAGAGGGCGAGTTTCACCTTTTTCCGGATCTGATCGGCATCATCGAAGAATGCATCGGAATCGCCCTTTCTCCGCCCGAATGCACAGAACCCGCAGAGGTTCTTGCAGATATTGGTAATATGGATATTCTGGTTCCTGACATAGGTTACGACATCGCCGACCTTCGCTTCCCTGAGCTCGTCTGCGGCGCAGCAGATAGAGAAGATCTCCCTTCCTGTTGCATTCAGCAGGGCGAGCCCCTCATCATGGGTCAGACGGTGGCCGCCAAGGCAGTCGTCAATCAGTTGCTTTGTCTGAATCATAATTCTGCCCTCAGTTCTTCTCTCTCCGCCTTGAGGCGATCAATTCCTGGATCATAATAATGGCGATGATAAGGATTGCAAACTCAACGATATGGAGTGGGAGATATCCGACGAGTGGGATGGCAAAGAGTGCCTTGCCGATGATCCACTCATCCTGAACCGGTTCGATTCTGCCGGTGTCGGGGTGTGTTGTTACCTGATCGATCACCGGGTTATTGTCACCTTTTGTAATGATGCCTCCGTGTGGGTTCTCAAAGCCGAGCATTTCACCCGCCTGATCAGAATCGATCCTGACCAGGGCACGGTGGATGATCGGGTGGATACTGTCGATGCCATTCGGTCTGAATACGATCACATCGCCAGGGTGGCCAAATGAGCTGTACCCGGATGTCAGTCCCTCTTCTGCGGTGATCAGAGATCCAAAGCGATCCGGTGCAACAACGAAGACAAGATCGCCGATCTGCATCTCAGGGAGCATACTCCCGGATTCTACAGCCACAACCGCAGGCCATGTTCCGGATGCCAGAAAGAGGATGAGAGCGATGCTTCCGACAACACATGCGACCCAGAGGAGATCGCGGGATAATGAAACAGCCGGATGATCGCTCTCTCTGAACCGGCTGATGAGGGACTTCTCCTCGGGTTCTGCCCTTTGGGTCCTCTTTGATAGAGTCATCTGTATCTAATGTATGTTCCGGCTCGTTCTTGATGCTTTCTTATCGGATATGAACCATCACCATTTGGATTATTTTCTTTGAAGGGAACTATTTTATCAGCTTCCTCAACAGAGATGTACTGATACGTCTATGCCCTGTACAATTATTGTTGGTGGCTTTTTTGGCGATGAAGGGAAAGGCAAGATTGTCGCCCATATCGCTCACAAGGATCACCCGACTATCATCTCCCGTGGTGGCGTTGGACCAAACGCCGGCCATACTGTTTTAGTAGGAGAGAAGGAATATGGTATCCGGATGGTTCCATCCGGTTTTGTCTACGAACAAGCCGATCTCTGTATAGGTCCCGGTGTACTCGTTGACCCGAGAGTCTTTCTGCATGAGGTGAATATGCTCGGGGCATCCGGCAGGATCTTTGTGGATGGACGGTGTGGCGTCATTGAAGAGGATCACGTTGCACGGGATAAAGAGAGCGAACATCTCTCAAAGAAGATTGGAAGCACCGGATCCGGATGTGGCCCTGCAAACTCCGATCGTGTGCTCAGAATGTCTCGGCAGGCAAAGGATCTCCCGGAACTCGCTCCGTATATCGTCGATGTTGCAGAGAAGGTGAATCTGGCAATTAAAAACGGTGAAAATGTCATCCTCGAAGGTACCCAGGGTTTTGGCATCTCTCTCTACTTTGGAACCTACCCGTTTGTCACAAGTAAAGATACCTCGGCATCCCAGATCGCAGCGGACTGCGGGGTCGGGCCGACACAGATTGACGATGTAATCGTCGTCTTCAAGGCATTCCCGACACGCGTTGGCGAAGGGCCCTTCTCAACCGAGATGAGCCATGACAAATCCCACGAGATGGGGATCATCGAGTATGGAACCGTAACGCACAGGGAACGGCGGATCGGCAACTGGGATGGTCAGATGGCACGGTACTCTGCCATGATCAATGGATGCACCCAGGTTGCGATCACCGGAATCGATCGGGTCGATCCCGCCTGTTTTGGTGTCACCGATTACGACCAGCTCTCAGAGACCGCAAAGGTTTTCATCCGGCAGGTAGAGGAAGATGTTGGATGCCCTGTGACTATCATCTCAACCGGGCCTGAACTTTCACAAATCATAGATCTGAGGAAGAAACGATGAAAAGATGGCTGATGGATATTCTCTGCTGCCCTGTCTGCAAAGGTGATATTCTCCTGACGGTAACCGAGGAGAATGAAGAAGAGATCATCGAAGGAAGCCTCAGGTGTGATATCTGCCACGTTGATTATCCGATTCACGAGGGGATCCCAAATCTGCTCCCTCCTGAACCCGCCTCAAAATAGGAGTCTCTGATCGAATGAGTGTTGTCGATGTGCACCTGAACCGCCGTGGTGTCAATACAATTGAACTCTCTGCACGTGAGGTTCCGGTGGATGCAGGGAGCGACCTTTCCATTCGATTGAAAAATTATGGCTCCCCAACCCATGCCACTATACGGACACAGAACGGGTATGGCTTCACGGATTTTTTTCATGAAAACCTCTATGTGGATGGTGATATTGAGTACAGTATACCGATATGGGATTCTTCGGGGGATGGTGTCTTTGATCTTGAATTCATCACCGGATATGGCGCCCGGACAACCCGGATGAAGGTTGTGGTGAGCAAGGCATGCCCGGTTTATATTCCCGAGAAAGAAGAAGAGGTGATTAGAGAGGATCAGGTGACAAAGAAGATGCCTCATATGCTCACCCTGATCCCCTGCATCGTTGCCTGCATCACCTATCTCGTCTGGCTCTCCTTCCGTGGTGCCATTCTTGCCCCGGTGGATGCATTCATCACTGTCTTTATTGTACTCCTTCTCCTCGCCGGAGTCGTCATTGCATGCCGCTCTCCGGAATCGTCCTGACAGCGGCCCTTCTTATTGACCGGTGTATCGGGGATCCGCATACCCCGTACCATCCGGTTGCCCTGCTCGGCAGATTTATCGGGTGGTGGGGGCGGCCGTCTGTATACCGAAGATCTCTTCAGCGCTTTGCCGGATGCATCTTCTGGATGGTAAGCGTCCTATTCTTTACATTTCCGTTTCTTCTCTTTGATCAGCTGGTGAAGGGATATGAAATATGGTGGCTCTATCTTCTCGCAGCACCGTTTCTCCTCAAGACTACCTTCGCATGGCGATCCCTCGAAGATCATGCGTTCTCGGTGGAAGAAGGGCTCAGGGCAGATCCTGATGCCGGGAGATCGGCTGTCTCAATGATGGTGTCCCGGAAGACTTCCACTCTCACCGATGAGCAGGTTCGGTCCGCAGCATACGAATCTGTCGCTGAAAACCTTGTTGATTCGATCATTGCTCCCCTCTTCTGGTTTGCACTCCTCGGCCTCCCCGGAGCTGCGATGTATCGGGCAGCCAACACCATGGATGCTATGCTCGGGTACCGGGATGAACGGGAGCAGCTTGGCTGGTTTTCTGCCCGTGCAGATGATCTGCTCTCCTATGTCCCGGCACGGATCGCCGGCTGCCTTCTTCTGGTATGGTTTGCGCTCCGGGGACAGTTGACGGATGCTCTCTCTATTCTCCGAAGGGATGCGAAAAAGCGGCCGGGTTTCAATGGTGGCATTCCAATGGCGCTGATTGCAGGTGGGTGCGGGGTTGTGTTTGATAAGCCGGATGGATACCGGATCGGGGACTCTCTCCATTCTCTTGAAGAGGGGGGGAGATGCGTGATCACGGCTGTGCGGGGGGCAACTCTGATCTTTACGCTCCTCCTGCTCATCTCTTTTATTCTCTTATCCGGGGATATTCTTCCCCTGTTTTCTCTCCTGTGATGTACAATAAGGAATGGGTGTTCTTATTGGCAGAGTATCTGTCTAATCACATTCAGATTGTAAACGCCTGCTTTCACTATGCTATAATTTATCGGCTCAGCTGATCCATATAAATACATGATTCTTGAAGAGCTGAAGTTTGGAACAGAGCTTCTGAAGCGGGGTTTTGCATCCATGCAGAAGGGGGGCGTCATTATGGATGTTGTCTCAGCAGAGCAGGCGGTGATCGCAGAAAATGCCGGTGCAGTTGCGGTGATGGCACTTGAGCGGGTGCCTGCGGATATCAGGAAAGCCGGTGGTGTCTCCCGGATGGCAGATCCAACAAAGATCGTCGAGATCACCGAAGCTGTCTCAATTCCGGTGATGGCAAAAGTCAGGATCGGCCACTTTGTCGAGGCACAGGTGCTCCAGGAGCTTGGCGTCGATATGATCGATGAATCTGAGGTGCTGACACCGGCAGATGAGGAGTTCCATGTTGACAAGAAGGCATTCTCGGTGCCGTTTGTCTGTGGTGCCCGGAACCTTGGCGAGGCGCTCAGGCGGATCAATGAAGGAGCTGCCATGATCCGGACGAAGGGGGAGGCAGGCACCGGAAACGTCGTCGAGGCGGTCCGGCACATGCGTGCGATCCAGTCTGAGATCCGGATGCTGAAAGGGATGGATGACCAGGAACGGGCAGGGTATGCCCGGAAGATTGAAGCGCCGATCGAGCTGGTTCTTGATGTTGCAAACCGCGGACGATTACCTGTTGTAAACTTCTCGGCAGGCGGAATCGCAACTCCGGCAGATGCATCATTGATGATGCAGCTTGGTGCAGACGGTGTCTTTGTCGGCTCAGGGATCTTCAAATCAGAAAACCCGGAGAAGATGGCAAAAGCAATCGTGGAGACTGTCCACCATTACAATGATCCGAAGGTCATCGCAGAGGTGAGCCGCGGTCTTGGCGATGCGATGCCGGGTATTGATATCCATACCTTAACCCCGGATGAGAGGTTGCAGACACGTGGCTGGTAAGATCGGTGTACTTGCCCTCCAGGGCGATGTATCGGAGCATGTAGCTGCATTCGAAAATGCGCTTGGCCCGGATGGGGAGGTCTCCCTCTTCCGGGATGCATCCGATATCAACAGGTTTGACGGCATTGCACTCCCCGGCGGTGAATCAACCACCATCATGCGGCTGATCCAGAAGGCGGGGATGCTCCGTTCTTTCCAGCAGTATGAGGGAGGTATCTTTGCTACCTGTGCCGGGATGGTGCTGCTCGCATCCGAGGTGCAGGATGACAGCCTCTTTGAGCCTCTTGGTGTGATGGATATGACGGTGAAGCGGAATGCCTTCGGTCGCCAACGGGAATCTTTTGAGGCCGATATCGAATGTTTGGGCCTTGAGACCCCCTTCCATGCGGTCTTTATCCGGGCGCCTGTGGTCACCCGTGTGGGGTATGGAACCGAGGTGCTTGCGTCTCTTCCGCAGGGGTACGTTGCGATCCGGCACGGCCTCCATATGGCGTTTTCATTCCACCCCGAACTTGGTGGAGATCTGAGATTCCACCGGCTCTTCCTTGATGGGCTCGGCCTCTGATATTCAGAGGTTTTCGAGTGCTTCTTTTCCAGTCATCCCGATGGTTATCCCGCGTTTCGCTGCGGGTTCGTTTGCTTCCTTTACTATCGCATCCAGAATCTCGTCGATGCCTGTAATCGATGGTCCTGAAACCGGCTTCATCTTCGCTGCCGGGACACCGAACCGCTCAAGTGCAGCGATATCAAAAGCGCCGCACCCGATCATCCCCTCTTCTGTCCTGATGAAGACGAGGTTCAACGATCCGACAGGGATCACATATCCTTCTGCTGACTGGTTTTTGAGTGGAATTGTTGTGTGGATCAATTCTCCTGCCTCGTGTTAATCATCCAGGGTTCCGAAATACGAGACGATCCGATCTGCAATCGTCTTTGCCGAACTCATGGCAAGCGTATCTGATCTGACATCACCCGGCAGGTATCCCCGTCCGATGATATGGCCGAGATAGCCGTATTCATGGGTTGAGAGAAACGCCTCAAGGGTTTCGAGTGCCCGTGTCCCGCCTTTATCGGCACAGATTGTGATTGGCACGGCTTTTCCTCCGGCAAGACGGCGGTCATGATAGAGTGAGTATGTACGGTCGATCAGGTTCTTCACCTGTCCGGAGACATCAAAGTAGTAGGTGGGAGATCCGATGACAAGGAGATCAGCGTGTATCATCTTCTCTGCGATCTCCGACCAGTCATCGTTTTTGATCGTGCACCACTTCTCCGTCTTGCATTTCTCGCACCCGATACAGGGACGGATCTCTTTTCCTGCAAGGCTGATATACTCAGTAGGAATCTCTTTCTCAGAGATATGCCTGAGCACCTCCTGAACAAGAATGGCGGTGTTTCCTTCTGCCCTCATACTTCCGGATATCCCAAGAACCTTCATAGGGGTATCCTTTCTCTGGTAAGACTAATACCTTGTGATCGCGGCTGTAAGGCCAATTGATAGAAATGCTTCAGCAACTGCTTCTGTCGGATCATCCTGTCGTGCAAAGAGGTGGGATCTGCAGCTGCAATCAGAAGAGCCAAACCGTGGAATAAAGGCTCCTCCGATCGCCTCTGCCAGGGAACATTCAAGCCGTGATGATGTAGCTGCCGATAGACTCGAAATAATTGATATTCCACTATCCTGAAGGAGATAATCGATATGCCAGTGTGGCTTCCGAATCTCCCGGGATAGTGTGAGATGGCGGTGCACCCGGATGAGGCCGCCCGGGCCAAGGGCTGATCCGACATAGATGAGGTATCCTTTTGGTAGTGTGATACCCCCGAGTGCCCCGACCCGGATCGTCGTGCCGGAAGCCCTGAGGATCAGGGCGTAGATCCCTTTATCCATATGTTCTGAGGTACTGCTGCGTTAAGAGGAGGTGTTTCTTCGCACCTTCTGTCACCGGCCGCTCATGCCCCGGATAGAGGCTTTCCACATCAAGGGGTGTCAGCTTTTCAACCGAAGCCCTCAGTTCGGAGGCACTTCCGCCGGGGAAGTCTGTCCTGCCGAATGAGCCCCCCGGAAAGACGGTATCGCCGGAGATGAGTGCGCGTTCTGCTTCATCATAGAGGCAGATACTCCCCCTGGTATGGCCCGGGGTATGGATCACCAGGAGTTCTCCGATCCGGTCGCCATCAGCGAGGATACGATCCGGTAGAACCATCGGGGGTCGTGCACCGAAATTAAATGAGAGGCTCTCTCCTTCAGATCGAAGAGCGATTGCATCTTCCTCATGGATAGAGACCTCTGCCCCGGTCATCGCCTGAATCTCGGTGAGATGGGCGGTATGGTCAAAATGGCCGTGCGTCAGAATGATGTGTTTAATCTGGTCGGAAAACCGTTCAAGCGCCATGGGGAGTACTCCGGCATCGATCAGCACCTCGCCGATGATATAGGAGTTCGCCTGCCAGCCGCTACCGGGAATCCACTGGATGGGCATGCAGGATAATAAGCTCTCCAGACAGATGGTTCTTATGCACTCACTCATCAGGCAGTGCCGGTCCGGCCTGCCTTCAGCGCTGGATGATCTGGCAGCAACAGAAGGCATCTCCCCGGAAAAGATGGCACAGGCCATTGCCTGCGGACATATGGTTGTTCCTGCCAACCAGCGGCGTGAGATCCGCCCTGCTGCAATTGGAGAAGGGTGCCGTGTCAAAGTGAACGTAAACATCGGCACCTCCCAGGGGCGGTGCGATATGGATCTTGAGATGAGAAAGGCAGAGGCAGCCCTCTCGGCGGGTGCCGATGCCCTGATGGATCTCTCGACAGCAGGGGATCTAACAGAGATCCGAAAGAAGATCCTCTCACTACCCGTACCGGTTGGGACCGTTCCTATCTATGAGGCGATCAGGAGGGCGGGATCTGCTGCCGATCTCACCGCCGATATCCTCTTCTCGGTGATCCGGGATCAATGCAGGCAGGGCGTGGATTTCCTGACCCTCCATTGCGGAGTGAATCAGGATGCGCTTCACGCCCTCAGGATCGATCCCCGGATGCTCGGTGTCGTCTCACGGGGCGGGGCATTCCATGTGGCATGGATGGTTGCAACCGGCGAGGAGAACCCGCTCTATTCGGAGTATGACTACCTCCTTGAGATCCTTGCAGAAGACGATGTCACGATCAGCTTGGGCGACGGTATGCGACCCGGCGCACTTGTTGACAGCGGCCGCCTTGCCAAGACGACAGAATACTTAACCCTCGGAAAGCTTGCCCGGGGTGCCCTTGATGCGGGTGTCCAGCGGATGATTGAGGGGCCCGGCCATATCCCGATCAACGAGGTCGCGTGGAACGTGAAGGTGATCAAAGAGGTGACCGATCATGCACCCCTGTATCTCCTCGGCCCGCTCGTCACCGATATCGCGACCGGATACGATCATGTCGTCGGCGCCATCGGGGGTGCCATCGCCGCATCGTCCGGAGCGGATTTCCTCTGCATGGTCTCGCCCGCAGAGCACCTTGCGCTCCCGAATGTCGAAGAGATCATCGAGGGTACACGTGTTGCCAGGATCGCCGCCCATGTCGGGGATATATCCCGGCGGGGGGGCGTGAATGCTTCTCCTGAGGAGATTCGGATGGCTGCTGCACGACGGGATCTCGACTGGGAGGCACAGTATGCCGAGATGCTCTTCCCTGACCATGCCCGTTCGATACATGACCGGGATTCTGAGCGTGAGACCTGTTCGATGTGCGGGGATCTCTGTGCAGTGAAGATGGTGCGGGAGATATTTGACGGGGATCTGAAGAGATAACTACTCATCCCTTTTTGAGGGATATGGAACTATTCCAAAGAGAAGAAGGTCACGATAGTCTCCCTGATGGAAGACATGTTCGTGCATACATCCCTCATAAACAAATCCTGTCTCGTTCAGCACCCGAATTGAAGCTGTATTATACGGGAGGCAGGTGGCATGGATTCGGTGGATGCCAATGATTTCGACAGCGAACCTGATGACTTCTTTTACTGCTGCTCGTGCATATCCGTTGCCCCAGTACTCTCTTCCAACCCAGTAGCCGAGTTCGGCATGATTGTGGATCGTATCGATGGTCAACCCGACTGCCCCGATGAGCATATGTGAACCGGGGAGGAGAATCTTCCATACCGCACACCGATCCTCCTCCCATCCACGTATGCAGTCAGTGATCCACTCTTCTGCTGAACTCCTTGGGAGAGGATGTGGAATTCTCATCGCGGTCTCTGCAATGGCAGGGTCTCCGGCAAGGAGGTGAACCCGCTCTGCATCTTCAGGGGTTAATGGGGCAAGGATAATGATCCCTCCCTCAATAACCGGCTGTTCCCTCATGCAATGCCGAGTATCCGCGCGGCAAGGTGGGCGGCGTTCTCGCCGCCGTCAACTGCAACGCAGGCGACCGGAACACCTTTTGGCATCTGGACGATTGAGAGAAGGGCATCCAGGCCTCCCATCAGCTTCCCTGATACCGGAACGCCAATGACGGGTTTTTTGGTTTTTGAGGCGATAACGCCGGGAAGAGCGGCGGACATGCCGGCAATTCCGATAAAGATCTTTGCATCGCTTGCCCTGACATACTCCACAAGCAGTTCGGGGTCGCGGTGAGCAGATATCACCTTTTCCTCGTAGTTCAGGCCATATTCGTCGAGTGTTACACAGACTTTGCGAACGATCGCCTCGTCTGATTTGGATCCTGCGATGACGGCTACGTCGACCATAGGCTTCACTATCTATTAAGAGTTTTATCTTCTTATAGTATGGTTGATCAGATGCAGAATGAAGTACTCCTTATGATGCCGGGGCCGGTTCCCATGCCGGAACGGGTGAAGAATGCGATGAGCCGGCAGGCAATCAACCATCGCGGTGAAGAGTTTGGCGGGGTTTATGCAGACTGCGTCAGGGTGCTGAAGCCCTTCTTTGGTACAGAGAACGAGATTTTTCTCCTGAGCGGTTCCGGAACTGCGGGAATGGAAGCGGCGATTGCCAATGTTGGTGTTGGCAAAAAGATCGCCTCACTGGTAAACGGCAAGTTTGGTGAGCGGCTGGCTGAGATTGGGGGACTCTATGGTGAACTGACATCGATTGAGTCGGAATGGGGGCACCCCCTCCGGCTTGATGCACTTGCCGAGGCGCTTGAGAATGGTGCTGAAGTCGTAACGATGGTCCATAACGAGACTTCGGCGGGAATCCTCAATCCCGCAGCAGAAGTCGGGAAACTTGCCCGGAAGCATGATGCCCTCTTCATCATGGATGGGATCACCTCTATTGGCGGCGAGCATGTGGCAGCAGATGAATGGGGAGCAGATATTGCGATTGTAGGCTCCCAGAAGTGCCTTGCCGCCCCGGCAGGCCTCTCCGCTGTCTCTGTATCGGAGCGGGCATGGGAGCGCCTCTCAGAGAAACGCCCCTATTACCTCGACCTGAAGGCTTATCGGAAGGCGGCATCGAAGAAACCGATGGAGACGCCATACACCCCGGCAGTTCCGCTCTTCTTTGCATTCCGTGAGGCATGCCTCATTGCTGAAGAGGAAGGGCTTGAAAACCGTATCGCACGCCACCGGAGGCTCGCAGAAGCGGTGCGTGCTGCGGCAGCCGCCTGGGGGCTTGAACTGCTGCCGGTATCGGATGCACTCCACTCGCCATCCAATACGGCAACCGCGATTCTGTATCCTGATGGGATCAGTGATTCGGCTCTGCGTTCAGGTGTGAAGAAGACGGGTATCCAGATTGCAGGCGGGCAGGATCGCCTGAAGGGGAAGATCTTCAGGATCGGCACGATGGGTGCGGTCGGCACCCATGAAGTGCTTGCGACACTGGCAGCGGTGCAGGGAACCCTTCAGAAACTTGGATATACCCCGGCGGCAGATGGTGTTTCAGCCGCCCTTGAGGTGCTGGTATGAAGATAGGGATCGCAGACACGACCTTCGCACGGGTGAATATGGGTGCAGCGGCTATTGATGAGCTCAAGCGCCATGCCACACTCCGTATTGAGCGGTATACGGTGCCGGGGATTAAGGATCTCCCGGTTGCCTGCAAGAAGCTTATTGAAGAGCGTGGCTGCGATCTCGTGATGGCGCTTGGGATGCCGGGCGGGAAGGAGAAAGATAAACTCTGCGCACATGAGGCGTCGCAGGGCCTTCAGCTCGCCATGCTGATGACGAACAAGCATATTATTGAGGTCTTCGTCCACGAGGATGAGGCGAAAGATGATCGTGAGCTTGCGTGGCTCCTCGAACAGAGGACACGGGAGCATGCAGTAAATGCCGTCAGGCTGTTGTTATACCCACGGGAGCTTGAACGGGAGGCGGGCACCGGCCAGCGGCAGGGATTTCCTGATGCCGGTCCTGCACGACACTAGGAGATGATGATTCTATGACAATTAAACTCGGATTGGTTGTTGCGGAGTTCAACCGTGACATTACCTACATGATGGAGATTGAGGCAGAAGAACACGCAAAGTTCCTTGGAGCCGAGGTTATTGAGCGGTCATATGTTCCGGGAGCCTATGATATGCCGCTTGCTATCAAGAAGATGCTCAAAGACGGAAATGTCGATGCGGTTGTGACGATCGGCTGTGTTATCGAGGGTGCAACCGGGCATGACCAGATCGTGGTTCAGCATGCGTCCCGGAAGATCATCGATCTCTCGCTTGAGTACGAGAAACCGGTTGCCCTTGGCATCTCAGGTCCCGGGATGACCCGGCTTGAGGCGCAGGAGCGGGTTGACTATGCCCGGAGAGCTGTTGAATCCGCAGTGAAACTTGTTCAGCGATTGGCATGAGGCAGCTCTCAAGTGCGATCAGTGCGATTAAGCCGTCGGCGACGATGGCGATCGCCGATCGGGCAAAATCGATGGCACGGGAGGGAATCGATGTTATCAGCCTCTCGATCGGAGAGCCTGACTTCCCGACTCCTCCGCATATCAGCGAGGCGGCGATCGATGCCCTGCAACGGGGAGAGACGCACTATGCCCCCTCACGCGGGATTCCCGAACTGCTGGAGGCTGTGGCGGAAAAACTCTCGACCGAGAACGCCATCCCTGTGTCACCGGCTGATTGTATTGTGACGGCGGGAGCAAAGGATGCGATCCGCCTCCTCTGCCAGGCGGTGCTGAACCCCGGTGATGAAGCCATCATCCTTGATCCCTCCTGGGTCTCATATGAGCCCTGTATCCAGATGGCCGGGGGAACAGCCGTCCACTATCCACTTGACCCTGTCACCTTCCAGCCGGGAGAGTCGCTTGTGGAGGCGATCACCCCGGCAACCAGGATGATCATCGTGAACTCGCCGTCGAACCCCACAGGTTCGATCCTGACACGGTCATCGCTTGGGATGATTGCAGATCTCTGTTCCGATCATGATCTCCTTGCGCTATCAGATGAGATCTACGAGAAACTCGTCTATGATGGTGCGGAACACATTTCGCTCGCCTCAATCCATGACATGGCTGAGAGGACGGTCACGATAAACGGGTTCTCAAAGGCCTATGCGATGACCGGCTGGCGGCTTGGGTATGCGGCAGGCCCCTCTGAGGTGATCAACTACATGAACCGGATCCAGCAGCACTCGGTCTCCCATCCGACCACGTTTGTGATGTGGGGCGGGGTTGCTGCATTAAAAGGTGACCAGTCCTGTGTTGCTGAGATGCGTGATGAGTTTGCCAGACGCCGGCGTTTTGTCCTCTCCCGGCTAGCAGATGCAGGGTTTGCCTGTGCACCCGCAGATGGTGCGTTCTATGCGTTTGCCAATGTCGGCGGCGATGACAATGCAGTTGCCTCAGAATGGCTTGAGGAGAGGCATGTCGCGGTGACGCCGGGGTCGGCATTCGGGGCGCCGGGCTGGGTCCGGATGAGCTATGCGACATCGATGGAGCGGCTTGAAGAGGCGATGGAGAGGGTGTGCGGGGAGTGAGGAGACTCGTTTCATCCCGGTTGATGAGGATATTTCAATTACTCGTTGGCATTATAATAATCGCATACATTTTATACTTCATTGGTACTAATGACATAATTACTACATTAGAAAATGCCTCCATTCTTCTTATTATCTGTGCTATGGCTTGTTATTTTCTCAATAACCTGATAATGGCTTATAGGCTTAAGCTGGTAATTGAAGAAATTGGGCAAAAAATTCGGTTTAAATTTGTTTTTTTATCTCATATGGCGGGAATGCTCCTCTCGGATGTAACTCCGATGAGAAGCGGATATGTATACACAGCATATCAACTTCATCAAAGGAATGTTCCACTCAGAAGTGGCATTGCAGGAATAACCAGTACATTCCTCTATGATTTACTCTTTAAATTGGGATTAGCAATTATTGGATTGTCCCTTCTATATTATACCCTCTTTGGAGAGGATATTCTTTTTGTTAGTGTTGGAGTTGTTGTACTTCTTTCATGTATAATACTCATTTATGGTATTCTGATGTATCCTCCTGAATGGGTACATAATCTCTTTCACCAGCGGGAGATAACAAAAAAAGCACTTGATCTTGGTGCTGAAAGTAAAAAAATTCAGAGATTATTACCCACTATTCTATTCGTTAGCGTTGTAGGATGGCTTCTAAGAGGGTTGGAATGGTTTTTTTTGGTATTATCAGTTGGGATATTGTCTCTCTCAATTATTGATTGCCTTTTCCTGAATCCAACGCTAACGCTCCTCTCAATGGTTCCTCTGACACCTGCCGGTCTGGGGTTGCAGGAAGCAGGTATAGCTAGTGTAATGGTGGCACTGGGCGTCTCTCTGGCGTTGGGAGTATCTTTTTCACTGCTACTTCGAATCACTGAATTATCTGTGGATTCAATTGGTCTTATTTATCTCCTAAAGCGAACGGATAATTCATCTTTAATTGATTTTTACAACTCAATCGATGGAGATATTGATGAACAAGCCTACCATTCTGATCTCCTTGTTCAACGTTTTTTTCAAAGAAGGAAAACTTCAGCAATCGAAGAACACCTGCGATTAGAAAAAGGACAGATTCTTCTGGATATTGCATGTGGAAGTGGAGTTCAGATCAGAGAGATTTGCAGGGGTAAGGCTGGAAAAGCAATAGGTATTGATGCAAATATAAATGCGGTCAGATATGCACGGAGCCGATCACAATCAAATGAAGAATATTTAATTGCCGATGCCTCGTCTCTTCCCTTTAAAAATGCCTCTTTCCATCGGGTTATATGTGCTGAGATTATTGAGCATTTAATCGATCCGGTTCCAACATTATCTGAATCATATAGGATTCTTAAAGAAAATGGCCGTTTGGTAGTGACGACGCCGAATGAACGATCAATCTGGGGGTTTTATGAGTTTCTATGGGATCTCTTTGGAAGGGGTCGAAATTACGGTGAGACGCATTTAAAATTCTATAATCGAAAAGATATGCATCAACTTTTTTCATATTTTACCGGTCTAAAATGTATGACCTACCTCTGTTTTTCTCCATTTATTGCACTGGTTGGATCTGAACGATTACTATCATTATGGGTCAGAATTGATCGAATCCTGGAGAGAATTGGAATGGGTGTACTCTTGGTTGTTTCTGGTGATAAAAAGGCGATACAAAAGGATAATCATAATATGAATCATGAATAATCTCATTATGTTGTCATATGAAACCATTCGATCAAACCAGTAATATTGAAAATGAGGATGATAAAAAAAATATTGACTCAATCATAATATTTTTTCTTCCAATAATCTCTCTAATTATTATCTTTGGTTTTACACTGGTTCAAAGTGGTATTTTTCTAAGTGAGTGGCATGATACTCTTGCAAATGCAATGCCATATCTATTTCTGTCAGACAATCCTTTGGCTTTATGGAACAATGCATGGATTTCTGGTTTTCCAGAAATTACATCTCCAATGTCTGATCGCTTCTATCCATTCTCCCTTCCGTTATTCATGCTTTTCCAGGATATATTTATCTTAAACTGGGTTATTCTCATTCACCTCTTTGTTGCATTTGCTACATCCTATTTATTATTCTCCCTCATGAGAAAAGAGGCAGAAATTCCCTCATATGTTATACCCATTTTTGCTCTTTTGTATATGCTATCTGGCGTGATGCTTGCAAGAGTGTATGCAGGGCATATCTTTATTATCTATGCTCTGGCTTGGATTCCGCTTCTTTATTATTCATATTTCAAAATTGTGAGATATTCAGAAAGAACGATAATAAATATTCTTCTTTTTTCCGCCTCTTCTCTTTTGATTTTGTTCTCGGCAAGTATATATTATCTTTTCTTTGCATATTTTTTTATTTTATTAATGTTCCTTTATGATTGTCATCGTACCTTTGATATACGCTCCATCTCTGCTTTGGTATTAGGAATTGTGGTTTTCCTTTTTGTTGGTGCTATCAAGATACTCCCCGGACTGGAGGTTTCTGGTCAGTTAGTCAGACAGGATGTTATCGATCCATTAACGAATGGGGGTTCGATAGAAAGCGCTCTTGCATCCTTTATTTTTGGAACTCCAATCAATAAAGGCTATGATATTACTGGAATGATTTTTGGCTTTCATGAATCGATTGTTCTGATAGGAATCATTCCTTTATTCTTTATTCTTCTGGGTTTCATTTATGGCAAAAAAAACTGGAGTGTTCCAGTATTCCTTGCGTTATGTATCTCATTGGTATGGGCTGCAGGGGGAAAAACTCTCTTTTATTTTGTCCATTTGCTCCCTATTCTTGAAAGCTTCAGGTGTCCAGGCAGAATATTTGCCCCTCTCTTACCCCTCCTTTTTATTATTGGAATTTTTGGGTTGACGTATTTATTATCAAGAATCGATCGAAATGAGCCACTACCATTTGGTGATGAAGAGAAAAAACGTCTACTTTATGGAATAGGTATTATTGCATTTCTAAAATTGATGGAATTACCTTATCAGGAGGCAGTCACCATCGAGTCTGCTATAGCTGTTGGAATGGTTGTATTACTTCTTGGAATCATAGCTACAAAGAAGAGTCAACCATCTGTTGTCTTTAGTATTCTTGGAATATTTTTTATGATAAATGCCTATTTTGTTGCGTTAACATATTCGTTGTTAGATCTATCTGTTATTTTGCGCTCAATTATTATCGGAATCATCCTTCTCCTCTCTATATATTATCTTTCTCAACGAACTCATTGGTCAAAAAAAGGGTTAATTCTTGTTTGTATTCTTGTTATTGGCGTTACGTTATCTATTGCTGGAAACATTAGCTATCTTACCCTGTCTGATCCAAAATTTGATGAAAGTCCGGCCAATGTAATTATTGATCAAATTCTCCAAGATGAAAGTAATAATCCTCAAATATGGGTAATGACAACCGGCTGGCCAATTATGAACATTGATATGACGTATCTGTTTATTCAGTCAGGTATACATCCAATACGGGCATATTATGCATATTATTTACCAACTACACTATCGCCATTTTATACAATTGGAGATATCACATACTCAACCGCAGACTATATTATTGATGATGATATCAGGCAGAGTGGTGTTTCAAACATAGAAGAGCCAACATTCATAGCAGGAGGCATTCCTGTTCTCCGTTCTGAAAAGGTGTTACCGAATGTATTTATTGTTCGGAATGATGAGGTGCTTCCTGTACACTATGTTCTTTTTTCACCGGATGAGGTTATTGTTACTGGCGAGTTCCTGCCAGGAGATATTGCAGTCTTGAAGATGGCGTATTATGAAGGATGGAAAGTAAATGGTATTAAGGCACAGCCAATTGGGAATATGGTTGCATTACAGTTAAATGATGAAACATCAAGAATACGATTCTCATTTGGATCCCCTCTATATACTGTAGCATTTTCATTAACAATTATTGGATTTTTGTTTGTAATTGCTATTTTTACCAAGCGAAGGGCTATCGAAGCATATTTGATGAACAAACCTCATAATAAAATTAGATCAAAAAAAGTGAAAAGATAGATGTAAATTTGGATCTGGTGCACATACCCGTTCCAGATATTCTTCTCTCTATTCAAAGCGGGATATTAATAATCTTGTAAACACCACATTCTTTATGGGAAAGAAGATAAGATCTGAAAAAAGATCTGTTATTACTCAAAAGAATAATACTCCTCCTCAAAACCCCTCTTCTCTAAAAGAGAAACTCCTCTCCAACCGTCCCCTCCAGCTTGTCCTTCTCCTGACAATAGCTGCTCTCTTCCTCCGCCTCTACCAGCTTGGATTCAATTCCCTCTGGCTTGATGAAGCGTCCACTCTCGGCTTTGCACGCCACTCTCTCGGGGAGATCTGGGGATTCACTGCATCCGGCGAGTTCAACCCGCCTCTCTTCTACTGGATGGAGCACATGATGCTCATCTTCGGTGAAAGCGAGTTTGTGCTCCGTCTTCTGCCTGCAATCTTTGGCGCGCTTACTATCCCTCTCTTCTATCTCGTCGGCCGCGAGCTGATTGACGAGCAGACCGGGATCATTGCAGCGGCACTGCTCGTTGTATCTCCATTTCATATCTTCTATTCCCAGGATGCACGTGCCTATGTCCCGATGCTCTTCTTCTTTGCCCTTGCGTGCTGGTTCTACCTTCTCGCCCGGCGCCGTGGCCTGATCGTGGACTGGGTTCTCTTCGGTATTGCCGGCTCTCTTGCTGTCTGGACACACTTCTATGCTATTGTCCCGGTCGGGGTGCTGGTGCTTTTCGAAGCAGTGACACGAGGGCGTGAATACCTGGCGAAAGAACGACCACTCATCCCGACTGCAGCAGGAATAGCAGTCCTTGCGATAACGATGCTTCCTCTCCTGATCGTCGGTATCGGTCTCTTCATATCAAGAACCGGAACCGGGGCAGTGTTTGGAACATCCGGCCTCCCTCTCATCCTCTCGACAATCGAATCGCTTTCCGGCTTCAGCACGCCGATTGCTATTCTCTTCATAATCCTGTTCATTACAGGGCTCATTGGTCTCTTCATGAACCGCCGTGAGGAGACTCTCCTTCTCATACTTCTCTTCATTACCCCGCTTATCATCTCCCTCCTTCTTGCAGGCTCAATGCCGATGGTTCCGAGATATCTTATTGCTATGATATTGCCGTTCTTCATTGGCATTGCTGCTGTATTCAGGCTCATCCCCGATGGGCTTCGTTCTCCACACGTGCTTGCAGTAGCCGTTCTTGTGCTCTGCCTCATCCAGGTACCGTTCCTCGCCGGATATTATACCACCTACTCGAAGAACGACTGGCGGGGCTTCTCTGGAGCTCTCTCGGAGGTAACAGAACCAGGAGACGTCATCGTCCTGGTTCCGGGGTACATGAGGCAGCCTCTCGATTACTATTATTCGAATGCAACTGATGGAACACTCCAATTTGGTGCGACAACTGCTGATAATCTTGAGAGTTTACGGTTTTCCCATCCTGAGGATCGGATCTTCTTTATTATGACTGGTGACATTTTTGCGGCAGATCCGTCTGGTGGAGCATATACATGGCTTGAGCAGAATACCGGGTATGCTGGTTCGCTAACCGGAATACATCTTTTTGTGCTCTCGGAGTGATGTGCGGTTGACAGCAAATCCCAACCTCTCCATTATTATACCAACCTTCAATGAAGCAGCAAATATCGGACGGATGATAGAATCCATTCTTTCTATCCTCAAGAGCAATGGTATTCACGGAGAAGTGCTGGTTGTCGATGACTCTTCGCGTGACGGCACAATCCAGCTTGTACAGGATATCGCCGCATCCAACCCGGCAGTCCGTATTATTGTCAGGGAGGATGATCCGGGCCTTTCCCAGTCGGTGGTTGAAGGTTTTTCAGCAGCACAGGGTGATATTCTTCTTGTCATTGATGCAGATTTCTCCCACCCGCCGTCAATGATCCCGGAAATGTACAATGCTGTCTTTTCAGGTGCGGATATTGTAGTTGGAAGCCGTTATCTCAAAGGTGGTGGAATCGAAGACTGGCCCTTGAAGCGCCGGATAATTTCACTTGGCGCAACAGGCCTTGCACGGATTCTTGTACCTGAAGTGACAGACCCGGTGAGTGGTTTCTTTGCTCTCAAACGATCAGTCGTGTCCGATGCTCCTCTGCGCCCCCGGGGATATAAGATACTCTTGGAAGTTTTAGGAAGAGGTGAATGGGCAACAGTAACCGAGCTTCCCTTCACCTTCCATGATCGGGAGGCTGGAGAGAGCAAGCTCAGGATGAGCACTATGATCGAGTATGCTGCCCAGGTGCTCTCCATTGCATTCTCTGCCCCGATCTCACGAACAGGTCATGTCTATTCCGAATGGATGAGGCTTATAAAATTTGGTCTTGTTGGTCTCTCCGGGATCGTCGTCAATATGGGGCTTTTGTACCTGCTGACGGAGTATGCAGGAGTATATTATCTGGTATCCGCGGTAGTGGCGATTGAAGTTTCCATCCTGAATAATTTCATCTTGAATGATTTCTGGACGTTCTCATCCCGGAGACTGATTCACCGCTACTCCTGGATAAAGCGATTGTTTGCTTTCCATATCATTGCTGCAGGCGGTCTGCTCATAAATCTTGGAGTGCTCTATCTCCTCGTCGAATTTGCCGGGATTTATTATATGATCGCAAATCTTACAGGGATACTGGTCGCATTCCTCTGGAATTTCTTTTTAAATCGCCATCTTACCTGGAAGGGCGGAGTTCCCCGGCTGAACTGAGATCCTAAAATACAAATATTTTTCCTCTCTTCCACAAAAACAGGATAGACCAATGTTCCCTCCCCACACAGACGACCCGGCCACCCGCGAGAAGAAGCAGATAGCAGGGGTTGCAATTGCAAGCAACACCTTCCTCGTCATCCTGAAGCTTGCGATTGGTTTTCTCACAGGATCGGTTGCGATCATCTCCGATGCAGTTCACTCGGCAACTGATATCATTGCCTCATCGATTGCCTATTTTGCCGTACGCAAGTCTGCAAATCCCCCTGATGATCAACATACATTCGGGCATGGAAAATTCGAATCGCTCTCGGGGCTCATTGAGGCGACCCTTATCATCCTTGTTGCATTCTTCCTCATCTATGAAGCATCTACTGCCCTTATCCGGGGTGAGAGTACCCTCGATCCCGATCTTCTCGGGTTTGGAATGGTGGCAGTCGGCGTATCTGCACTAGCAAATACCCTGATCTCACACAGGATGATGAAGATCGCCAAAAAGGCCGAGTCAATTGCACTTGAGAGCGATGCCTGGCATCTGAGGACAGATGTCTATACATCGGTCGGTGTCTTTGTCGGACTGATTCTGATCCATTTTACCGGTATTCTCCTCCTCGATGCAATAATCGCCCTTGGTCTGGCATTTGTCATCATCAGGACAGGGATCGGTCTTGTGAGGCGATCACTTGCCGATCTCCTTGATAACCGTCTACCGGAAGAGGAGGTGGAGCGTATCAGGGAGATCCTGATGGCTCACTGCACCGGGTATGTGAACTTCCATGGGCTCAGAACACGGAGATCCGGCCCTGAGAGGTTCATCGAGTTTCATGTCATGTTTGAGAATGATGTCCTCCTCAGCACAGCCCATGATCTGGCTGACCACCTGGAGGCGGATCTAAAGACAGAGTTCCCGAGGTGCCATGTTACCGTCCATATGGAGCCCTGTCACGAGGCATGTGATGAGTGCGGTGTTTCTCTCTGCCCGGCACGAAGAGAGTGAGTGTGATATCTCCTATCGCCCCATCTTCTCCCGCTTTTTTTCGATGGTAAGAATATTTTTTCCGTCCTTGCGGAGATAGGATACAGCATCCATTATTTCCCTGACGAGGTGGATGCCAAGCCCTCCGATCTTCCGCTCATCAATCCCGCGGGTGATGTCAGGAGACTGTAGCGAGAGGGGATTGAAGGGAATTCCGGAATCGGTGAAGATAATCGTGATGGAATCATCATTTATGGTGAGGGCGATCTCCACCTCTCCACTCCCTTCTCCATAGGCATAGGAAGCAATATTTGTGAAGATCTCATCTGCTGCAAGCAAAATATCAAATGACTCTCCTTCACGTGTTTCTGCCTCCTTCAGTACTCCCTCCAGAAATAAAACCAATTCCGGGAGGTTCTGTATCCTGGCCCTGAATATTTTGCTTGCATGCATCGGTATATCCAATCTATTCTCTCCCGGAGAAAATAGCCCTTCCCTTTCTGATAGAGGTACCCGAAATGGTGTTCTTACAGAAGGCACTAAGCAAATCTTTGTTCTATCCTTTTTGAACCATGATCGTGCAGGGAAGAGAGCAGGGAGATGATGGATAGTTCTATTGAGGAGAACTCCGATATCGGATTGAGGATTGTGTGCAGTGTTCTCTGACTCCTCTACCGGGTTCTCAGGCATGCTGAAATAGTATGATTGCAGATTGAGAAGCATGCGTACATCCTCACGCCTCTTTATCGCTCTTCTGATCGGTCTTCTCATTGGTGCCGGTGGTACACTGCTTATCAGTGGCTCAACATCACACGATCAACCACTGCCTGATCGCGATCTCATCTTTCAGGTTTCAACGATCGATGCCCTCCTTGAGAGCGTCTATGATGGCGTAATGCCGGTATCGGATCTGAAGCAGTATGGCGATCTCGGGATCGGAACGTTCGATTCACTTGACGGAGAGCTGATCATGGTTGACGGTGTTGTCTACCAGGCGCGTGCAGACGGATCGGTTGTGGTTGCGCCTGATGATCTCCTGGTGCCGCTGGCAGCAGTGACCTTTTTTGATCCTGATTATATCCTGTCTGTTCTTTCGATGGGAAATTATGCTGAATTTGAGGATCATATTAACGGGATACTACGATCTGAGAATCTGATGTATGCGATACAAATCCACGGAACGTTTTCGGAGGTGACGGTTCGTGCCCCTCACAGGCAGGAGCGGCCATATCCCCGCCTTGTCGATGCACTGAGTGACCAGTATATGGCAACGCATACCAACATCAGCGGAACAGCCGTCGGCTTCCGTCTTCCTGAGTATCTTGCCGGGCTGAATGTTCCGGGGTATCATCTCCATTTCATCAGCGATGACCGGAGTATTGGGGGTCATATAGTGGATTTTTCCATCGATTCTGCGACTATATCACTTGATGAAACCCTCACCTTCCAGATGCGGCTTCCGGCAGATGGAGGTTTCATTGATGCAGATCTCACAGGTGATCTCTCGGATGAAATTACAGTAGTTGAACGGCCGGGACAGCATCTGCCGGGCTCTTCCTGATGATAAGGATTAAGTACAAATGTAACATATGTTTTACATTCTCAGGTACCAGGATCAGGTGCCGGTGGTGATTGATACATGGCATCCAATGTAATTACAGCACTCTTCCGTCCGGATGAGTTCTTTGAAGAGCATGCGAATGAAGAAGCGGCACTTGCGGTGCCGTTTGGCATAGTGATTGTATATGCTATTCTCTCGGCAATTTCCGGATACCAGATGGCTGCACTCATGGCCCCGATGTATGAGGTTGCCCTCGAAGGCTATGGCGGAGTTATATCGATCTTTGGAGCTTTAGGTGGCTTTTTCGGGGCGATTATTTTCTGGATCATTGCATCTGTTCTTTTCTACCTCCTCAGCATGGCCTTCCATGGTGAAGGATCGATGAAGAAGGTACTTGAAGTGGTGGGATATGGTATGGCGCCCCTGATGGCTGTAGTCGTAATCGGGATTGCGTATCTTGCCATGGCAGCCGATCAGGTGGTAGCCCCGGCTATCCGTAATATCATGGACACCACAGCTGTTGAGCAGGCAACGAATGCATTCATGAAGCAGCCGGTGATGACTGACTTCAGCCTCCTTTCAACATTCCTCACTGTTGTCTTCATGATCTGGGCGGCACACATCTGGTACTATGGTATCCGCCATGCACGGAAGCTTACAGCACGGGATGCAGGGATCACTGTTATCATTCCTGTTGCGATCTATCTGATTGTAATCATCGCAACATATGGGGTATTCTGATGAGAAGACGATTGATTCTGCTGGCTCTTGCCTTTATCCTTGTATGTAGCATTGTCGGATCAGGTGCCGCTTCGCAGATAGGGGTGATGGATGTCACGCTTGAACCAAAGGTTTTCTTCCCCCATGATACCGGCACGGTGACGGTCGTCATAAAAAATACCGGCACCAGTCCTGTTGAATTGTCAAGAATCAACCTCGCAGGAACAACAAATATCGATGTGATCGAAACTCCTCATTATAAGGGAGTTGGAACCCTTGGTGCAGGCGACAGCCTGACAACAAGCTTTACGATACGGGCAGGCAACTATGAAGGAATTTATTATCCCCGCTTTTCCGTGAACTTTGTTCCCTCGGGGGGTGTCATATTCCCCATTCAACTCAAGGTAGATAAAACTCCGATTGAAGCCGGGATCACAAGCCGCCCTGATATTTTCATGGAGGGAAAGAAAGATACCATCACCATATCGGTGGGTAATCCGCGTGAGAATGCCCTCTCCGGTGTCGCCATCACCCCGGTAGAAGGAATCGCCGATATTGTCCCGACATCTGTATTTATAGGGACGCTGAACCCTGGACAGAAGAGTAATGCGACCTTTTCCATCACCCCGACCGGAGAAGGCGTCCTGACCTTCAATGTCGACTATAGAAACGGCCAGAACCGGCATACTCTGCCTCTCACTATCCCGGTTGTGCCGGGTACTGCCAAGAAGGTAGCAGAGCCGATCGTCTCAAATGTGGAGGTCTCATCAATTGCAGGGGGGTACCGGATCACCGGGGATGTCTCGAATGCCGGGCTTGAAACTGCCCGCTCTGTCGTCATGACAACAAAGGAGCCTGCTGAGCCAATTGATCCCTTCCGGGTCTATGTTGTCGGAACGCTTGATGCAGATGACTTCTCCTCGTTTGAGGTGACCTTTGCTGCAAAAGATGCGGAAACAATACCGCTTGTCACCAGGTACCGGGATGATGACGGGAACCTCTATGAAGAGATTACTCATGTAAGGATTCGATCAGGGATGATGCCAGCTGCCGATCAGGATGGAGGCATCTCGCCGATGATAATCGGGATCATCGGGCTCTCTATTGTGATCGTCGCCGGAGCACTTCTCTACTCGCGTAAGAAGCGCTGAAAAGCAGCGGTCCGGTCAGGAAAATCCACTCTTATTGAATATGAGGGGGTGCCCTGACACCCCCTCACTCTTGACAAGGGCTTCATAAATGGCCGGAACACTGGCGGGATGAGTGATGATCTGACGTTCCTCCACCGCCACCATCCCGGCCTCTTCCCGCGGTTCAATTTAACCCCGCCTCTCTTGTCGATAGGAGAATATAATGAACCTGCCGATATTCTTCCCTTTACTGTCAGAAACCTCAGGCTCCACTGGTTCCTTTCCTATCCAGCCTTATCTCTATCCCCCTCGGTATGCTCTTTGAGGTGGGAACATCGGTCCTCTCAGGGCTGTACCCGGCATGGAAGGCATCGGAAGCAAATCCGATTGAGGCGCTCCGGCATGAATAACCTCTTTTGGAAGTAGGATTGAAAAGAATTATACCTTTTCTTTGAGAATGTACTGGAAAGGTGATCCGGTATCAGGACGATTCTTCTTGCAGGCGGGAGCGGGACCCGCCTCTGGCCACTTTCCCGCAGCAGATGCCCCAAGCAGTTCATCAAACTCTTTGATGCGACACTCTTCCAGCAGGCATACCAGAGATCCCGCCTCCTCTCCTCCCCCGACGAGATTGTTGTAGTGACCGGGTCAGACTACGAGTTTCTTGTAAAAAACCAGATTGAAGAGCTTGGCGACGAGGTGATCGATGATCGGATCCTGATCGAACCCTGCGGCAGAAATACACTCCCTGCTATTGCCTGGGGGATGCGCCTCTTCGAAGACGATCCTGATGAGCCGGTAATCATCTATCCGACCGATCACCTGATCGGAATCGGGATGGAAGATGTGGTTGCCCGTGCAGCTCCGCTCGCAGCAGATCATCTCGTTACCTTCGGTGTTGTTCCCGATCGCCC
>Ga0163225_100005_pt1 | contig 74170 bp, 65 predicted proteins | sample MSEWel2016_04_06_2_FD_113145 | JGI IMG/M metagenome (GOLD analysis project Ga0163225, IMG submission 113145) | Subsurface microbial communities from deep shales in West Virginia, USA - MSEEL Well Study Marcellus 5H_2016_04_06 ... | reverse complement strand
TATTTTTGCCAAAATCAAGGCTTTGAAAATTTTTGCACCGGAGTTAACCTGTTGTTAATGAGGATTCAAAAATTTCCATTAACGAAGAGTTTGGCAATAAAGATGCTTTTTAGACTGGGCTCAAGAGTTATTCAATAAAATTGTTGCTGAAAATAGTGACCGAATTCGGCGTATTTGTGCTTTTTACAATGCAAATACTCACGATCAGCAGGATATGTGTCAGGAGGTATTGGTGAATATATGGAACAGCCTGGATAATTTCAGGGGCGAATCAGCTGTTAGCACCTGGATTTATCGGATCGCTGTCAATACCTCGCTTCAATACACCGGAAAGGCTTTCAAAAACATGAAACTTATTGTGAATGCCGATACCGGAATTCTGAGTAATGTGCTGGATGACGACGAACTCTCTCACAAGCAGCTGGAAGAAGAGCAGTTTGAAAACCTACAGCGTGAGTTAAACTTGTTGTCGGTCATTGATAAGGCTTTAATTTCTTTGATGCCCAATGAAAGAAATTGCCGAAGTTATTGGTATCATGCCCGCAAAAATACAGAATAGTGTTATGTTTTGCATTTATCATATTTGTTCGTGACCTTTGATATGAGTATTTTTATGTGGATAATAGGCATTTTATACTTAGTTATTTGCCTTTTCATAAAGTAATATCTATCAATCTAAACGGTTATCTCCAGTTATGACAAGTTTAAAGAAATGGTTTTCGGGTTTCGTATTTATTATTATGGTTTTCGGGAGTTTTACTTCCTGCCAATCCAAAACGGAAAATCCCCCTGTTCAAATTGAAATTAATGAGGGTTGGGAATTCTCTAAAGCAGGCTCCAATAATTGGTTGCCGGCGAATGTTCCCGGAACGGTTCATGCCGATTTGATGGAAAATGACAAAATTGAGGATCCGCATTATAGAATGAATGAGAACGATGTGCAGTGGATCGAAGATGAAGACTGGGTTTACCGCACAACTTTTGAAGTTGAGAAAAATCTTTTGCTGGCTTCCGATGTTGTTGAACTTCAATTCTCCGGTCTGGATACTTATGCTGATGTTTTTCTGAACGATGAGAAAATCCTGGAGGCTGATAATATGTTTGTCGGATGGGACGTGAATGTGAAAGAAAAACTGGTAGAAGGAGAAAATGAGCTTCGTGTATATTTTCATTCTCCTGTTGCAAAGGGCATGGAAAAACTCACCCAACTGGATTATAGCCTGCCCGCCGTGAATGAGCAGGCACCGGAAGGTGAAAAAACCAATGTGTTTACCCGGAAAGCGCCGTTTCATTATGGTTGGGACTGGGGCCCTCGTTTGGTAACTTCAGGAATATGGCGTCCTGTGGTTTTAAAAGCCTGGAACAAAGCCATTATAGACGATGTGTACGTTGTAACGGAGGCTGCTGATGAAAATAAGGCTTTAATTTCCGGAACCATTACGGTGGAAGCGGAAACAGCTGGAGATTTTTTGATTTCGCTTGATGTTGATGAACAAACTTCCATTTTTGAGAAGAGTGTTCATGTTGAAGCCGGTTTAACGCAGGTGCCTTTCGAATTCGAGATTGAAGATCCAAAACTTTGGTGGAGCAACGGTTTAGGAGATGCTTATTTGTATGATTTTAAATTTTCACTCTCTTCTCAGGATCAGATTTTGGATCGTCACCAGTTGAATTTTGGTGTGCGCACGTTAAAATTGGTTCAAGAACCAGATGAGGTAGGGCATTCTTTCTATTTTGAACTGAATGGAGTTCCCGTGTTTATGAAAGGTGCCAATATTATTCCACCCGAAACGCTTACTCCTTCGGCAGGAAAAGACAGGTACAACAGGCTCATCAATAATGCTGTTTCCGCCAATATGAATATGGTACGGGTATGGGGAGGAGCCATTTACGGTGAGGATTACCTCTACGACCTTTGTGACCAAAACGGCATTTTGGTGTGGCAGGATTTTATGTTTGCCTGTGCGCTTCAACCTGGAAATGAAGCCCATCTTGAAAATATTCGAAAAGAAGCTGAGTATAATGTAAAACGATTGCGTAATCACCCATCGATTGCTTTGTGGTGCGGAAACAACGAGAATTATCATGGTTGGCACGAGTGGGGCTGGGATGAGATGTATGAGCCCGATGTGGAGGAATTTGTATGGGGAACATACCAACGGATTTTCGATGAAATTTTGCCTTCCGCTGTTTCTGAATTTGCTCCGAATACTGCTTATTGGCCTTCCTCTCCATTGGCTTTTGATGGAACCAAAGCTGATCGGAAGTCAGGCGACGAGCACGACTGGACCATCTGGTTCGGCCAGAAGCCTTTTTCTGCTTACGGGGAGGATTTGCCTCGTTTTGTGAGTGAATACGGATTGCAGTCATTTCCATCCACGCATACCATTGAGGAGTTCACCAGGGAGGAAGACCGTGATTGGGACACCGAAGTAATGCGTCACCGTCAGCGCGGGAAAATGCCCTATGTACGGACGGGTTTTGATGGCAATGATATGATTCGCTGGTATATGGAGCAATATTATACGGTTCCGGATGACTTCGCGGATTTTGTTTATGTGAGTCAACTCCTGCAGGCGAATGCATACAAATCGGCTCTGGAAGCACATCGACGGAATATGCCGCATACAATGGGTTCACTTTACTGGCAGCTCAACGATAGCTGGCCCACTATCTCCTGGTCCACGGTTGATTATTATGGTCGTTGGAAAGCCTCTCATTATGCTGCCCGTAATGCGAATGAGCCAATTCTCGTTTCACCTGTAGAAAAGGATGGGCAATTTAAAGTTTTTGCAGTAAACGATTTGCGTTCAGAAATTAACGGAGAACTGATGGTTCGGGTAATGAATTTTGAAGGGGAAGAGGTGTATCGTCAGAAAACAGATGTTACAGTTCCTGCCAATGCTTCTACAGTGGTATTTGAGGAAGAGGTTAATAACCTGGTGGGGGATGCAGAAACTCATAGTTTGGTCGTTGCTGTTGAGCTCATTTCCGGAGGTCAGGTGGTGGCCGATAATCTTCTCTATTTCCATCGTCCCAAGGAGTTGAACCTGCCCGATGTGCAGGTGGATCTTTCAGCCAGGAAAACAGAAACCGGTTATCAGATTACACTTTCATCCGAGCATCTGGCCAAGAATGTATTTCTGGATACTCCGGATGGAGAAGGGTTCTTCACTGATAACTTTTTTGATTTGCTCCCGGGCGAAAGTAAAGTTGTTGAGTTGGAAACCGGTGAAACACTTGATCCGGAAGAGGATATAAGCATTACCACGTTTAACGGTGTTCAATAATCATAAAAAGCGGCGAATTTCTACACTGGAAATTCGCCGCTTTTTCTACTTTCTGACTAAAAACTAAAGTTTATCATTATGAAAGTTCTTTACATAGGCGGTACCGGCAATATCAGTACTGCGTCCAGCCGCCTGGCCATAGAAATGGGAATCGATTTATATTTGCTGAATCGCGGTACAGGAAGGGCTGAAATACCCGGGACTACCACTCTTGTTACTGACCATTCCGATATGGAAGCGGTCAGGAAAGTAACTGCCGGACACCATTGGGATGTGGTGGTTAACTGGATTGCTTTTACGGAAGAGGATGTGAAGCGCGATTTTGAATTATTTAAAGGAAAAACCAATCAATATATTTTCATTAGCTCTGCATCAGCCTATCAGAAGCCGGGCGGCCATCCGGTGATTACGGAATCCACGCCCCTTTACAATCCTTACTGGCAATACTCACGCGATAAGATTGCCTGTGAAGATTTCCTGATGCGGAAGTACCGGGAGGACGGTTTTCCGATTACGATTGTCCGGCCTTCGCATACTTATGAACACGTAATTCCTGTGCCGCTGTGTGGTTGGACCGATTTTACCATCATCGATCGTATCCGCAAAGGGAAGGAAGTCATTATTCATGGTGATGGAACATCACTATGGACGGTTACCCATTCCGAAGATTTTGCCAAAGGATTCAATGGTTTATTGGGCCATCGTCAGGCCATCGGGCATAGTTTTCACATCACTTCGGATGAAATTATGAACTGGAATCAGATTTTTGAACAGGTAGCCGAAGCAGCAGGAGCTCCGCTTAAGGCCGTTCATATTGCGTCCGATTTTATTGCCCGGTATGATGAGCACGCTTATGGTGGCTTGTTGGGAGATAAAGCCCAAAGTGTTATCTTCGATAATACGAAGATTAAACGTTTTGTTCCCGGTTTCAACGCGACTATTAAGTTTAGTGAAGGAATTAAACAAACCATCCGTTGGTTTGAGGAGAAACCTGAACGCATGATCATGGACCCTGCCATAGGACAACTGGAAGATAGAATTATTAATGCTTATAAGTCGCTTTAAAGAAATGAGGTTTCGCTGTTTTTGGCTTTCCGTTGTGAGCGTTTTGTTATTGTCTGCCCCCGGTTTTTCTTCGGTTGATGAAGGGAGTGGACAACTAATTACGTTGTCCAATAATTCGCTTAAGATTATTCTGGCTCCCGAATTGGGTGGTTGATTGGTTTTTTTTGGTCACCCCGATGAGCCCAATTTTCTGAAAGCAGACGAAGAAGTGTGGCAGCCACATACATGGCCCGACTCTGTTCTTATAGATATGCCGTTTAAAGGATATCAGGGGATGGTAACCTGGCTGGGGCCTCAGTCTCATTGGTGGATTCATCAGGGTTTGATGCCGGAACGCAAAGCTGCTAAAGCTGTTTGGCTTCCTGACCCTTATCTGATTTATGGAGGTTTTCAGGTTGTTTACTTAACCGATAGTTCGGTAATTCTTTCCGGCCCTCCAAGTCCTATAAGTGGTGTCGTAATGAAAGAGGAGTACTGGTTAAAGGAAAACACTTTACAGATGACCATAGAGATAGAGAATGTTTCCAACGACACTTTGGGGTGGGACCAACAGTCGGTTTGACTCGGAAACCCGTTTTTATGTCCCCAACGTGGATACCACCACCCTTAGATTGTCTTATAGCCATTTCCCTGGATTTGTCCCCGTTTCACATTCTTTATAGAATGGCCGTTTTTCATTTTCAGGGAATCCGTAAGACTAAAGAAAGGCTAATAGGTGAATGGTTCTCAAAAATGAAGGGTAGCGATGGAATTTTTGAATTTCGATTTGATGAGAACGGTAAATTTTACAGACTATTTGCGTTTTGGGATAATGAAGGAGAAACCGAAACTCTGATTGTGGGAATACATGGAATTGCTAAGAAAACGAATAAAACTCCTAAAGACGAAATTCGCAAAGCGGAACGGCTCAAACGAGAATACTTTGAAGAAAAAAAACTGGAAGAGAGGGGAAGTCGAATAAGGGAAAAATAGTGGTGTTATGGAAAAAAGAAAATATAAAACATTAAGCCAACTCGAAGACAAATATATAGGGGAACAAGGTACCCCGGAAAGGAAACGATATGAATTTGAATTGAGTATGGAAATATTAGGCGGGAAGCTAAAAAGAATACGAAAAGAAAAAAATTTCACCCAGGAACAATTAGGAAAGTTAATTGGAGTACAGAAAGCGCAAATCTCAAAACTGGAAAGTGGTGCGAGCAGTGCGACAATTTCCACGATTACTAAGGTTTTTACGGCATTGAAAGCAAAGGTTAAATTCCAAATTGACATCGAAGAGGGGACAGATTTAGCTGTTCAACAGGACTAACCAAATTTATGCCCAGGGATACAGCCTGATAATTGCCAAACTCTAATTTCATGTTAGGTGCGTCCGGGTTTCGATGTTGGCGTGAAGATTGCTGGTCGGGTTTCGAATTCTGGATAATTTGCTGGTTTTACGAAAATCGGAGGAAAACTGAATTGGCACCATGGAACTTATTTTGTTGTTTTTGAAGCAAATTCGGAAGGTTTTTCTCAAAAAATGGTGGTGAATTAGTTAACCCTTTCCGAAAGGTCTTTTTCCCCTTAAAGTTTTATATATTTGTTGGTATAAGCCAGGTATATGAACGCAAAAAGACCATTAAAAGCGGTTGTTGTTTCCGATGCTCATTTGGGAACCATCAGCAGTAAAGCGAATCAACTTTATGCATATCTGAAAACCATTCAGCCGGAAACTTTGGTGTTGAATGGCGATATTATTGACTTTTGGCGTTTTTCAAAGCGGTACTTTCCTGCTTCCCACCTGAGAGTTATCCGTTATCTGTTTAAAATGGCCGAAACGGGTACCAAAATTATTTTTATTCCCGGAAATCATGATGAAGTTGGACGTCGGTTTACCGGGGTTGATTTTGGCCACCTTCGTATCGATAATAAAGTGGTTTTAAATCTTGACGGGAAAGCAACCTGGATTTTCCATGGCGATGTGTTCGATGTGGTTATGCATCATTCAAAGTGGTTGGCCAAAATGGGTGCGGCAGGGTATGGAATTCTTGCCGGTATCAACCGGATGGTCAATTCTGTTCTTCAATTCTTTGGACGGAACCCTATTTCCCTGGCTGCCAAAATTAAAGACAAGGTAAAAGGGGGTAAGAAAGAAACGGTTACCAAGTTTGAAGCTATGGTGGCTCGCCTGGGTATTCGCAAAGGTTACCATTACGTAATTTGCGGTCATATTCACCGGCCCGCCAAAAAGCGCATTAAATCTCCCGCCGGTGCCATTACTTATCTTAATTCGGGCGATTGGGTTGACCACATGACTTCTCTTGAGTACGAAAACAAAGACTGGCACCTCAGGCATTGGGATGCTTCAATTGAAACCTCTATTGAGGATACACTTGAAGAACAAATACTTTCCGAAACACTGGAAGATATTTTTACCCGTGCCTTTAAAGAGGTTTTGAAAAGCTGAGAAATAGAGTCTTATATAGTGTCAGCAAGAAAACTAAGGAATTTAAAGTCTTTGATAAAAAAGCGCCAAATCCAAAGCCTGCCCGGTATTTTTACAACTAGGTACCGCCTCGCAGCATTGAAGAAATTATAGCCGAAATACTTCATCTCGAAAAAGAAACCGATGGTATTTTTAAAATAATTACCAATTAAATTATTTTAATTAACAGATAGTGTTAATTATATTTTTTATATTTGAGGAATGAATGTTACCTTTGCAAATAAGAAAATTAAAAAGTGTGCGAATGACGACCGATTTGCACTTAAAGAATTTGGCAAAAAAAGGTTTGACATATTAAAAAAACGAATGACGGCACTTTTTGTGGCTGAAAATTTAGAGGAATTAAGAAACTTGCCAGGACATTGGCACGAACTAACAGGCGATAGAAAAGGACAATGGGCTTGTAGTTTAGACCAACCTTATCGTTTGATATTTGAACCTATAGAAAGACCTATCCCTACCGACGAAGATGGAAAATATATATGGATAGAAATAAAAGCGGTCGAAATAATTGAAATTACAAACTATCACAAGGAGGGTTAAACTATGGCAACTATAAATCAATATTTTCCGCAAACTGTTTTTCATCCGGGTACTACGTTAGAGGAAAAATTGCAAGAAATGGGCATGAGCATAAAAGAGTTTGCTTTACGTTCTGACAAACCCGAAAAAACAATAATCGCCATTCTTAAAGGTACAAGTGCTATTACTCAGGAAATGGCAATAAAATTTGAGAATGTAACCCAAATTCCAGCTAATTTTTGGATGCGCCACCAGCAACGGTACGATGAGTTTAAAACAAGAGAAAAACTAAAAACGGTTATTGCCGATGCTTCCGATTGGGCAAAGGAGTTTCCGTATGCCGAAATGGCAAAACATAATTGGGTTACACCCACTCGAAAAGTTGAGGAAAAAACTATTAATCTGTTAAGCTATTTTGGAGTTGCTTCGCATACTTCATGGGAAAAACTTTACATGGAATCGGAACTCAAAGTTGCCGCTTATACTTCGCTTAAACACTCGCACGAACCTCATGCTATTTCAGCATGGTTACGACAAGGTGAATTGCAGGCTAAGCAAACTAAAATAGCTTCATTTGATGTAAAAAAACTGAAAAATAATATTCCTGCAATGCGTAAACTCATGGTTGAACAGCCTGTAAATTTCTTTGAGCAGTTGCAGCAGCTTTGTTTTGAGGCGGGTGTAATATTGTTGTTTACCCCAAGGCTTCCCAAAGTACCGCTTAGCGGTTCTACACGGTGGATAAAGGAAAACCCGTTAATTCAGCTTACTGCTCGTTACAAGCAAAACGACAGGTTTTGGTTTACATTTTTCCACGAGTTAGGACATATAGTTTTACATGGCAAAAAATATATATCGCTCGAAAATGTTGATTTTGCCGCTGCCGACCCCGAAAAAGAACAAGAAGCACATGATTTTGCAGTAAAACATACCTTCTCGAAAGAACAGGAAGAAAAATTATTGCATGAACACCCAACCTCTATTACATCCGATGATATTGTTGGCTATGCCAAAGAGTTTAACACCCACCCTGCCATGATTATTGGCCGCTTGCAACATCTTGGACTTATTCATTTTAGTGTTGGGCGTGAGTTTATTCTGCCTGTTAATTTATCAGCCGACAATACGCATAAGTAAACTACAACCATACACAACATACTACCCCGTTCAGTACGACTACGTTTCGCAACTGCCCGAAGGCTGGCAATTGTTGCCCAATATTGCCATTTTTCGGGAAAGAAAAGAAAAAGGTGGATTGGAAATGGAGTCTTTATCAGTTTTTGCAATAAAAGGCATTGTAAAAGCTGCTGATTATGAAGACAGAAAAGACAGAACAAGTGATGACAAATCCGAAACTTAGTAGTCCATAAAGGTGTTTATATCTTCGTAAATAACTGATTCAAAAACGAGAATAACAGTCTACCCCGATTTTTTCTTCGGGGCAGTAGTTGGTGTTTTCTTGCTGAGACTATTTATCCTTTGAGTAAAGAAGACCAATTGAATATCATTAACGTAATAGAAGAAAAACACAAGGAATTGAATAAGATTATTTCCAAAGCCAAAACCGAAATTGAAAAAGCCAAAGAATATCAGGAAAGTTTAATCACCCAAATTGCAACGGGGCAGTTGAAAGTCTGAACTGTGATTTTTAGGATTAAAGGATTAACTATGATTATTTTGAACAAACAATAGCGAAATGAAATAAACAACAAGTCCCTATTCTTTTTCATGCAATATCAACATTGGATGATGCGGATGCCGAACCATTTTTTTAATGATGTGTGGGTTGAAGATGCGTTCGAAAAAGCTGTGGTGATGCCTTACCAACGTCAGAAGTGTTGCGTCATTGTCGTCCATCCATTTCAGAATGCTTTTGCAAACATCGCCTTCATTATCTATAAAGTGAAAACTTAGCTTCAGGCCCGGGAAATGAGATGCTATTTTCTCTTCGGCTTCAATCCGGTTTATGTATTGCTCTTCTACAACATTGAGGAATAGTAGTTCGCTGTTATAATTTTCAATTAAAAGAGTGAGGGGTTTTGCTATTTTGGAAATGTCCACATCTTTCATATCGGTGGCAAAAGCAATCTTTGCCGGAGGTGCAAAATGTGCTTTGCACGGAACAACCAGCATCGGGAAATGAACATGTTTAATGATTTCGAGGGCATTGCTGCCCAGCAAGAAGTGTTCGAGGGCACTTTCTCCTTTGCATCCCAACACTAAGAGTTCTGGTACGTAATCGGCTATCTCCTTTTTAATAACTTCTGTCATAGTTCCAAAACGGGAGGCCGGTTCAATTCTTGCATTGGGAAATTTTGCATGTAGCAGCGACAATTCTTTTCTCAATCCGCGTTTACTTTCCTCTGCCATTTCCTCTTTTACCTGCATGATATAAGGGCTGCCGCTGAATTCCACGTCGAAAACATTCAGGAGCTCAAAATGAACCATTTCTTTTTCAAACATCTTAAGGGCGTAGATGGATGCGTTTCGGGCAATCTCTGAAAAATCAGTAAGAAGTAAGACACGTCTCATAGGTTTGGTATTTTGAGGGTGAAACAAAGATATTCCGGCTTTTCTTGTTAAAATTTACAAAAAAAATTATTGAATGGAAAGTTTGTTTTGCAGTTTTTAATTCATGAGTCTGCTCCGAAAAGAGGTATTTTTGTCAGGATCGGGGCGCAGGGAATTTTCGGACTGGAGTTAACTTTCTGTTAATGAGGATTTAAAAATTTTCTGTGACGAAGATATTGGCAACAAAGAACCTTTTCGGAGTGGGCTCAATTCATATTCCACAAAAAAGGAGTGAGGAGGGTCGATGGATATAAAATAGGGAATGGCAGTAGGTGGAACTTTTAAAGAATACGTTCCATGACAAATATCCCGTTAACGCCCTGTGTGTCTTCGCCCGAGCCGACTATCCGGCCCATGGAATTGATAAGGCCGGAGCGCTCTTCCGGTTCATAAGATGAGTCCGGGCTCCCTGATAGTACCACTACTGAAGATTCCGAAAAAGTGACCTGCGTGTCGTCAACTTTCCCTTTAATTTTGACTCTGATAAATATTGGGGCTTCGTCAGCAAGGATTTCCTTGAACACGATATGTCCCGACAGATTTTTACCATGCTGAAACAAACGAGCCTCTCCAATGTCTTCTCCATGGTCAAAATCCTCATGAAAGCGCCAGAAACCGGTTAAGTCGTTCTTTTGTTTCATTACATCGGGTTTTGTTTGATGAGCCGGGGCTTTTTACAAACCCAGAAACTGAATGGATAAACCTGATACAAATATAATTATACCCGCAACAAAATGAGAAAGCGGTTGTAGTCTATTCATATTGATTCTCGAAAGTCCGAGAGAGGCAGCCCATACCGCAATCAGCATGGTGCCAATCGTTACCACTCCAAAAATGGTAGTGACTAATACGATGGCCATTGTGCTTTCATGTGCTGCCGGATACATGAGCAGCGGAATGAGTGGTTCGCAGGGGCCCAGAAAAAAGACGATAAAAAGCATCCACGGAGTGGCATCGGATGTAGTGCTGTGTTTATGAGAACCGTTGATCTTTTTTTTGTGCCTGAAATAGTGACGCAGTCCCCAGATAGCATAAAGCAACCCAAAGGCAATTAATCCCCAGGCGGCCAAATTTCCTCTTATTCCTTCGAGCCAGGTTAACTTCTGCAACTGGATGCCAATAAAAATGCCAAACATTCCAATCAGGACACTGCTGAGAACATGTCCAATTCCACAAACTGCGGTGAGTCCAAGGATGCGGGACTGATTCCAGTTTCGGGCTTTCCCAATAACAATAAATGGCAAATAGTGATCCGGCCCCAGAATGGTGTGGACAAAACCAATACTTGCTGCACTCCAAAGAAGTATTAAAAACTCGTTTGTCATTATTTTTTGCCTGCCAGATAGGTTTTTAGAATCTTTTTGATTGAGTTGCTACTGATTTTGTTAAAGTCGATTTCGTTGGGTTCGAAAAAATGAAAATCGGCAATGTCGTCATCTACTTTTATGTTTTCAAAAGTTTTGACTTTACAGGCAAATCCAAAATCTGTTGTGAAAACGGAATAGTCGTTATGGATGTACTCATTGGGAAAGCTTCCCAGGTAAGACAATTCGGTCACTTCCAGGTTGAGTTCCTCTTTTAGTTCCCGTTTAAGGGCGTCCTCTCCATTTTCCATGGGATCTACAAAACCACCCGGCAAATCAAGTGCACCGATTGCCGGCTCAACTCCTCTGACTGTAAGAAGTATTTGTCCTTGTTCATTTTCTATAACGGCAGCTACTGCGGCTGCACTGTTTATAAAAAACTTAAACCCGCAACTATCGCACTTAAACGACTTGGATGAGTCGGGCTTGAACAGTCCTGAACCACAACTGGGGCAATACTTCAATACTTTTTCGGGACGTGCCATATATAAAATTTGATTGTTTTCGTTTGTCTGTTTTCGTCTTTAAGCCTTGATTAAATGGGCGTTGACGCGTTTATTTTCTCTCTCTTTTAATTGTAAACCTAAATACAAATCAACAAATCGGCAAGAGAAATACAAAATTAATTGATTAAAATCCGTTTAAATTCATTGTTACAGTCGGTATAAGCAAAAGGAAACCGACAATAATTAAAATCGTGATGAGCGGAGCAATCCATCTGGCCCATTTTACAAAGGGGATGCGTGCCACGCCCAGCACACCAATCAATACTCCCGATGTAGGGGTAATCAGGTTGGTGAAACCGTCGCCAAACTGAAAGGCCATTACGGTGGCTTGCCTGGATAGCCCTATCAGGTCGCTGAACGGAGCCATAATTGGGATGGTTAAAGCTGCTTTGGCTGAACCACTTGGAATTACAATATTGATTACGGTTTGTATGACGTACATTATTCCTACCGATGCCACATTTCCCATGTCCTGCATTCCGCCTGCCATGGCGTGTAGTATGGTGTGAACTATTTTCCCGTTTTCGAGAATTACAATGATTCCGCCTGCCAGTCCAACAATTAACGCTGCCGACATAATGTCTTTGGCCCCTTCGAGAAAAAGGTGGGTAATGTCGTCGGCGCTTTTATTCATGGCAATGCCGGCAAGGATGCCCATGGCAAAGAACAGCGTGGCAATTTCCATGATGTACCAGCCAAATCCCATGACACCCACAATTAAAAACAAGATGGTGAAACCCAGTATAACCAATACAAATGCGGGGGCGGATTTTCTGACGGCTACAAAGCCGGAAATGGCAAATAATGCTGTGAGCCCGGGAAGGAACCAACCTGTAAATCCATCACCGCTACCAATGGTAAGCGTAGTCACCGGCCAGTATATGGAGAACAGTATCAGGGCACCTAAAGTTAAAAAGTACGCAAACCAGGTTGCTGTATAGGTCTTGTGTCCTGTATCGGTGTCGTTCTCAGTTATCTCATGTCGCCAATGATGGTCTTCTTCATAAACGGGTGAACGTTTCGGGTCTTTTTTGATGCGGGCACCATACCATAAAATGTAGCCGATGCCAATGAAGTTGATAACAGCCCATGAGAAAAGCCGGTATTCGAACCCGCTGAAAAGGGGAAGGCCTGCCAGTCCCTGCGCAATTCCAATAGTAAAGGGGTTGAGAACTGCCCCGGCAAATCCCAGTCCGGCAGCCACAAAAACCATGGATACCCCCATAATACTGTCGTAGCCCATAGAAATGGCAAGCGGAACCACGATGACTACAAAGGCTATGGTTTCCTCACTCATTCCAAATACTGCTCCGAATATCGAAAACATCAGCATGACCATGATGATAATGAGGTTGTTGGCGCCAATAAGTTTGATGGCTTTGAACTTATCCAGTCTGCGGGTGAATTTCAGGAATGAATAAATACCAATATCAATGGCCTTACTGTCGTTCAGAATCCAGAATGCGCCACCAATCATCAGAATGAAAACGATGATGCCTGCCTGTTTTTCAAATCCCTCGAAAAGGGCAGAAAAGATTTGCCAGGTCTGAGGCTGACTTTCAACTTCACGGAAATCAACCATGGATGTTGCATCCGTATCATCAGGTGTTACATACTGACCTCCCGGAACAAACCAGGTAGCTACGGCAGCCATTACTATCAGCGAAAAAACAATTACGTAAGTATGAGGTACTTTTTTAAACATTGGTACTGGTGTTTATTTTTAGTCAACCCCAAAAATAGAGTTTTACGGCTGATTATTTTTATATTTGTCGGAAAAAATGGTTCCTGGAATTGACGAAAAAGATTTAAGTAAATTTATTGTGGTAGGCGACCGGGTGCTGATTCAGCCCAAGACACCTGAGAAACGCACTAAGTCGGGGTTGTTTTTACCGCCCAACGTTCAGGAGAAAGAAAAAGTCCACTCCGGTTATGTGATTAAAGTTGGACCGGGATACCCCATTCCTGCCATTGCAGAAGAGGAGGAATCCTGGAAGTCGAAAAATGACAATGTCCGGTATGTGCCACTTCAACCGAAAGAGGGTGACCTGGCTATTTACCTTCAAAACAGCGGATACGAAATTGAATTTAACGATCAGAAATATGTGATTGTTTCTCAATCGGCTATCCTTATGCTAATCAGGGATGAGGGGTTGTTTGAGTAAGGGTAATTTTGAGTCTGCTCCGAAAAGAGGTATTTTTGTCAAGATCGAGGCGCAGGGGATTTTTGAACCGAAGTTAACTTTCTGTTAATGAGGATTTAAAAATTTCCTGTAACGAAGAAATTGGCAACAAAGAACCTTTTCGGAGTGGGCTCAATTTTAATATTCTCCGGAAAACTGCTTAACAAGATTTCGGTATGCGGTAAATGCGTTGGCCCGGGAAATGAAACCCAGGTACCTTCCTTTGTCAATAACGGCGATATTAAACCGGCCTGAATTACGGAATATCTCCACCAAATCTTCCATAGAGTCATCGGGACTGATGAAATATTGTGGCATATACATCAGGTCTTTCACCTGGACGCTCTCATAGAGTTCGGGTTTGAAGATGATACTCCGGATATCATCCATTTTTACCATGCCATGGAGGATTCCTTTTTCATCTACAACGGGGAAGAGGTTTCTGTGTGCCTTGGAAACTATGTCCACCAGGTCGCCCAGTTTGGCCTCGGGAGCGATTACCGAGAAATCTGTTTCTATGAGTTTGGTTATATCCATCAGGGTAAGGGCTACCTGGTCTTTATCGTGAGTCAGCAGTTCCTTGCGCTGAGCCAGCTGGTGGGTATATACGGAGTTTTTGACAAATGTTTTTGCTGTGGCAAAAGAGATGGCAGCAGTTATCATTAGCGGAAGAAATAATTCATAACCGCCGGTAACGTCAGCAATGAGAAAGAGTCCGGTTAGCGGAGCATGCAACACTCCTGCTATCAATCCTCCCATTCCTGCAAGGGCAAAGTTTTGCTCCGAGAGTTCTGCAATTCCCAAATGAGAAACGAGCATCGCAAAAAGCAGTCCTGTACTGGAACCAATGAAAAGCGTGGGGGCAAATATTCCTCCTACACCACCACTCCCGAAGGTAATTGAGGTGGCAACCACTTTCAGGCCAATCAGTAAGAGCATTAAACCTGCTACCGCCGGCCAATATTGCTTTAGCCCCACGAAAATTGCCTGATCAAAAAGGAAAGAAACATCGCCGGCCAGAATTCGGTTGATGATATCGTATCCTTCACCATACAGGGAGGGGAAAAAGAATAGTAAAATGCCCAGACCTAGCCCACCTGCCAGCAGACGTGATTGTATTGTTTTAAATTTTCCAAACAGGCGTTCGATGTATAAATAAACTTTTGTAAAATATACTGCCACCAGACCGGTGATAATTCCCAACAGGATGTAGAAAAGAAGATCCTTTATTTCAAAGGTTGCTCGAATAGTGACGGGATACAGAACCTGTTGGCCCATAAATAAATAAGAGGTGAGGACAGCTGAAGCAGATGCCATCAGGAGGGGCACAATTGCAGTTAGTGTAAGGTCGAGCATGATGACTTCCAGGGCAAAAACAATGGCTGCAATGGGTGCTTTAAAGATGGCCGACATGGCAGCCGCTGACGCACAACCAAGCAGAAGAGTTATTTGCCGGTGGTTGAGATGAAAGAATTGTCCAATGTTACTTCCGATGGCTGCTCCTGTAGAGACTGTGGGGCCCTCTAACCCCACGCTGCCCCCAAAACCTACAGTTAAGGAGCTTGCAACGATGCTGGAAAACATATTGTGACTTCGGATGTGTCCTTTCCTTTTGGACAATGCGTAAAGTACATTTGGGATCCCGTGGCGAACCGGGCGTTTCAATACAAATTTGATGAAAAGGACAGTCAGCAGGATGCCGATGATGGGGGAAAAGAGAAAAATGTAACCGGCTCCTCCGGCGTGTATGATGTCCTGAACTAATACGCTGATGAAGTGAACACTGTTTTTAATTGCTACAGCTCCAAGGCCGGAAGCAATACCCACCAAAATACTTAGAAACATAATGAATTGACGATTGCTGACGTGTCGCAATCGCCATTTTAAAAAACGGCCTAATAATTTTTGCGGGTTTAGTGTGTTTGATAGCCCCATTCAGGTTGTTTTAATTTTGTTTTAGTTCAAATTTATCATTTTTACGATGAAACCACATAGATGGGGCATTAGATTTTTTTTAGATTGCTTTCCCGAATGCCCGGGATTTGAAATGACATTCAGACCTATTTTTCACGAAATATAGTGTCATTGCGAGCAAAGCGAAGCAATCTCTTTTCAAAAATAATTGGGATTTTGGCCTGAAATGGAGATTTACCGGGGCATTGCCATATACCCCATACGACTTTGAAAAATCAAAGGATGTTCAGGCATGGAATGTTCGTGGACGGGAATATCCCGATTACTGCCGTTTTAACGAAAAGCGTTTGCCCTCTTTTTATCAGCTTGATTTACGCGTCGATAAATCGTGGATGTTTCCCAAATTCTCACTGGGACTTTACCTGGACATTCAGAATGTTTACAATAAACAAAATGAGAATCCACCCCGCCTGGTTCAGACCCCGGGAGAGGATGGCGAACCTGTGGTCGCCAATCCCTCTGCGCCCGCAAACAATCAGGAGTACGACTTTAGGGTTTGTAATGAAATAAATTGACCGATTTAACGAAGTTATTTTGTTCTTTTCCGACTTGAAAATGCTGCGAATAGCGGGCTATTTAATGGATTTTCAAGGAAGTTAAAGGATAAAAGAACAAGTCTAAAGCGTCAAGTTATTTCGGCACAATCCCTTAAAGAGTTAATTTCCACTTCCGGAACTGTCCTGCCTGCTATTGGGATTATTTTGGAATTTTAAATTTATCAATACTACTTCCGGCCTGTTGCCTGTCCTTACCGGCGGCCCCCATGTTCCAAATCCGGTGCTGACCCAAAAGTGGGTTTCATCTTTTTTCTTGTATCCGCGGCTGACTTCATAAATTTTATTGGTGATGTAACCAAACGGCCATAGTTGTCCGTGATGTGTGTGCCCGGATATCTGCAAATCAATTCCTTTTCCGGTTACAGAATCCAAATAATAGGGTTGGTGGTCAAGCATGATAACCGGGATGTTGGTGTCAACGTTCTGTAAGAGCGCATCCACATCTTTTCGTTCGTTATCATTGCTGAAATTGGCATGGCGGTCTTCACGGCCTATCACATAAAATGCATCCCGGATGAGGACAGAGGTATCGCGAAGCACTTTTATGCCATGTTCTTCGAGGTATTTGATGGAGGGTTCTCCACCTCCGATGTATTCATGATTTCCCGTGCAGGCATAAATCCCCATGGGAGCGTGGAGTTTCCGCAGCGAATCGCCCAGATTTTGACGAATGACCGGGCCCACATCTTCGTCAAGCACATCTCCCGCCAAAAGAATAATGTCGGGATTGAGATCGTTGAGAGTATTGACCAGATTGGCCGTTTTGCGTGGCCCGATGATGGTGCCCAGATGGACATCACTCACCGCTGCAATGCGTAATTCTTTCAGACCATTGGCATGCTTGGGCACTTCCAGGTTTAGAGTGACCGTTCTTGGGTACCAGGCATTAATATGTCCGGCCATTACAACGGCAACAGTAATGGCTGCCACTGATGCTCCGACAATAAATTTGAAACGCACATAATCCGTTCCGGCGATTTTTCTTATGAAAGGAATGGCCAGGTCAATTAGTCGCGCAATATCAATAAGTAAAACCTGAAGTGTTGCATAAAGCATCACCGCAAACCAGAAGGCCCCCAACCAGTGAAGAGAAACAGTCAACGGGCTGTACATACTTTTTTCCAGGATTCGACCAGCCATGTACGACAGGGTAGCCAGTATCATAAAAGCAATAAACCAGGGTCTTATTTTTGGGAAGGCCTCCAGGGATTGGTAACCCCGCCAGGAAAGATAAAAATTGACGAGAATCTGAACTATGAGTATGATTGCAAAAAACATATAGTATTGACTTTTTTCCATGTTAAAAAATTAAACAGTTAAGTATGAAAAGCTGAGGTGCTCAGATATTGATAAGTATCCGGGTAAGTTTTCGGAACCATGTTCCGGGTAATATCCGGTAAAGCAATAAAATTAATTTGGCCTGAAAGCCTGCAGGATATCTAAGTTTGTCGGTTCCGGAAGTGGCTGCCCGGTAAATGGTTTTGGCCACCACGGTTGGTTGGGCTGCGTATTTAAAACTATTGTTGTAAAAGTGCGATACCTTTTGTGATATGGCGATATAACGGTTATCATCGGGAGGCAGAATGTCATCTTTTGAACGGCCGTTAAATTCAGTCCTTACAGGACCCGGTTCTATGAGCTTGACTTTTATGTTGAATGGGTGTAATTCATAAAAAAGACTTTCGGTAAATCCTTCAACTGCGTATTTGCTGGCATGATAGAGGGAGTAAAGAGGAAGTCCCATTCTTCCGGCAATAGAGGAAAGATTAATAATGGTGCCTTTTCTCCTTTTACGCATTAATGGAAGGATATATCTGATAATCCTGAGTGCTCCCAGTACGTTGGTGTCAAACTGCCGGATAATCTGTTCGTCGCCTGCACCCTCAAGTATGCCCAAGGCTCCGTAACCGGCATTGTTAACAATTACATCAATTCCGTTCATATCTTCCCATGCCTTTAGAATGGTTTGTTCGGCACGATGCGGCTGAGTGACGTCCAACGGATAAATGGCAACTCCGGGAATATTAACCAGATCACCTGCTTTTTCAGGGGTTCGCATAGTAGCAGCAACTTTCCAGCCCCGCGAAGCAAAATAACGGACTGTTTCTCGTCCAATTCCTGATGAGGCTCCGGTAATGAGTATATTTTTACTTTTCATGGGTTGATATATCGTTCCAGTGGGAATTTGAGTTTTAGTATCTGTTGTTGACAGAAACAATTTGTAAAAAAAAATTGAGATAAATATAAATAATCTCTTCAATTAGAAATATTAATTTTGACGGGTATTTTAACCTGATTTATTCATGAGTTTTTGTTGTGAGTTAACCAAATATCAAGAAATACACGCAACCACAGTCGAGTTTGATGCAGGAACTGGTGATCTGTTTTCCAGTTAGATTTGACGAGGACGCTTGATTTTTATTGATAGTTGGCCATTATAATAGATATTTTGTGAATGAATCAGGTTTAAAAAGATATTTCAGGAGGTTTGGGAGGTAATTAATCAAACAAAAATCTCCTGTTTATGTTTGTTGAATATGAAGAACGGCGGATTGGATTTTTTTCTTTCTGACCCCTCTTCTTTGTTTTATTCAGTTTTCCTTTTTGAAACAGATTTTTGAAAGTGATTTAGTTGTAGATTTTTAGTCTGTAGAGGTAAATTGAGGTTTGAACTTCGATATAGCCAGAGGACTAAGGAGATTGTTTTTTCAGCCTGAAATCAGGGGAAACTTCAAACGTTAAAAAAAATAATAATGAATAATAAGCTTTTTCTTTTTACCGGACTTTTTCTGGTGTTGTTGGCAATCGGGTTGCGGATTTTCGGAGTGGAGTGGTACCATTACGTTTTGATTGCCGGAATTTCTCTAAAAGTTCTTTATCTCACTCTGGGGTTGCTCAACGGTTCACTGGCAGGGGGCCGCTACCTGGCGATGTTGTTTGTCGGTATAGCAATGGTTGGCACCGGTGGTTTCCTGAAGGGAGCCCCCTCAACAGCCTTGCCCGGCTCTTTGTTGATGTACGCCGGTTTCCTGTTGAAAGCGGTTTCTATTGTATTTATGGTTGTGGTGGGACGCAGGCGAAGGATGCAGACCAAAGAGGTAATAAGTTAATGAACTCACTTCGACAGTCAATCGTATCCCCGTTTAATACATAACATTCACATTCTTTTTCATTTAAGAGAACTTTTTCCTTGAGCTTGTACATTGTGTATTCCTGAGAAGATATAATTGATGAACAAAGAATTATTCCAGCCGTGAAAAAGAATTTGCGCATAATTTTGAGGTTAGGATTAAATTCAAAAATAAAAAAAAAGTTGTTTTCTGATTCAGAAAACAGCTTTTTTCATTGATGGATGATGTGTTTATTATTCTTTCAACCATTTATCCAGCCAACCAAAGAATTCCCTTTGCCACAGGATTCCGTTTTGCGGTGTAAGTACCCAATGACTTTCTTCGGGGAAGAATAGAAACCGGGAAGGAACCCCTCTTAGTTGTGCTGCATTGAAAGCTGCCATTCCCTGGGTGTATGGAATCCGGAAGTCTTTGCCGCCATGAATAACCAGCAACGGGGTGTCCCATTTTTCCACAAACAGATGCGGAGAGAAGTCGTAATGTTTTTCAGGCATTTCCCAATAGGGCTTTTTCAGATCCCAGTTGACAAAGAACATCTCCTCGGTGGTGGTGTACATCATTTCCTGGTTGAATACCCCGCAATGGGAAATGAAGGCACTGAATCGTTTGTCATGGTTTCCTGCCAGCCAGTAAACCGAGTATCCGCCGTAGCTGGCACCCACAGCACCCAGATTTTCCTCATCCACATAAGGTTCTTTGGACAGAGTGTCAATGGCACTGAAGTAATCCTGCATGTTTTGTCCGCCATAGTCGCCACTGATTTGCTCGTTCCACTCCCTGCCAAATCCGGGGAGTCCCCGACGGTTAGGAGCCACTACAATGTAATCATTGGCAGCCATCATCTGAAAATTCCACCGGAAACTCCAAAATTGGCTCACACTGCTTTGCGGGCCTCCCTGACAATAGAGCAGGGTCGGATACTTTTTTTCCGGATCGAAATTGGGCGGATAAATGACCCATGTGAGCATTTCTTTGTTGTCAGAAGTTGCAATCCACCGTTTTTCTACCTTTCCCATATTTATCTGGTTCAGTATGGGCTGATTAATGGAGGAAATATTCTGTGCCGAGCCATCAACAGGATTCACAGCAAAAATATCGGCAGGGGCACTCATACTCATGCGGGTGGTGATGAGGTGTCCGCCAACGGGAATCACTGACGTATAATTGTTCTTGCCATCAGTGATTTTATGAATATCGCCACCCGGCAGATTGATTCGATAGATGTCTTCGGTGGCATGACGGTTACTGATAAAAAAGAGCGCATCTCCCATCAGGTTCCAGGCAGGTGTATGGATATCCTGATCGAAATTGGCGGTGTAGTCAATCATTCGTCCGGTTTCCAGCTCTTTAACCATTAACCGATTCTTGTCGGCTTCATAACCATTGCGTGGCATTGATTCCCATGCCATCCGAAGTCCATCGGGCGAGAAAACCGGGTTCTTATCATATCCGGGATTTTCTTCTGTCAGGTTTATGGTCGTTTTTTTCTCCAGGTCGTATAGGTAAATATCCGAGTTTGTGGATAGAGCATAATCCTTTCCGGCCACTTTCTTACTGGTGTATGCAATTTTCTTCCCGTCGGGTGTCCAGGTGATTTGCTCCATTCCTCCAAAGGGCTGGAGTGGTGTATCGTACCGCTCATCTTTCATGATGTCGGTAGCTTCTGTGATGAATTTTTCGGTCTGATAGGGAGCTACAAAGATATGGCTGTATTTATAGTTGTGCCAGTTGTCCCAATGGCGGTACATCAAATCGTCCTCGATACGGGCATTGGTTTTAGGCAGGTCGGGATACCTGTCGACCGGGGTGTCGTCCAGCTTAATCTCTTTAATGAAAAGGAGATTTCCCAAATTGGGCGAGTACTTGTAATTGCTTATTCCTTCCGGGATGCTCGTAATCTGAACCACATCTTTTCCGTTGGGAGACATTTCATACAGTTGTTGGTCTCCATTGTATTCAGATAAGAATGTTATTTTCTTTCCGTCAGGTCGCCAGTTAACGGCTGATATCTTGTTTCTTTTAGCAGTCTTTTCTACATCAACGTTTTTCTTTTTTCCACCGAAAGAAAAAGACAATGACCAGTTGCTTTTGAATTGTGCGTTTATTCTTTCCCGGTTGGTTCCATCAGCATTCATTACAAAAAGTTCGGTGTTGAAGCTGTTGTTTTCGATGTCGGGAAAGGTGACTGTAAAAAGCACTTTCTGATGGTCGGGCGATGCATTAACATTGCCGATACGGCCCATTGACCAAAGAACTTCAGGAGTCATAATTCCGTTTTCAACCTTAACGTTTTCGGGTTTAAATGTAGGTAGCATTTCTTGTTTGGTTTTTTCTGAACAGCCGGTCAGCAATGCCAGACCAGAAAGTATTAATAATACGGATTTCTTCATCAGGGGTCTTTATTTTGATGATGTTAATCAATGCGATAATGGTAAATTGATTTTGGGATAGGGGGGGTATAGTTAGGGATTGTTACGAAATAACTTGCCGCTTTAGACTTGTTCTTTTGCCCTTTCACTTCCTTGAAAACCCATTAAATAGCTCGCTATTCGCAGTATTTTCAAGTCGGTAAAGAACAAAATAACTTCGTTAAATCTGTCAATTTATTTCATTACAAACCCTTAGCTAAACTTGTAAGTACAAAAATAGAGAGAATTTTAACTAAAATAAACTGAATCTGCTATTTTGTTGAATCCATGGCGGGTTCGATTACTTCACAATGTTTGCCAGGACGGATGTTTGCTCGTTCTAAGTGGGGTGAAGAGGTAGAAGTTATTTGCAATTCCCCCTCTTAAAGCATATTTTTGATGTTTGGAACCACAAAAATCGTAATGTAATGGATTTTCAAACCAACCCTGAACTCAACCTGGCACGGGAATTTGTTGAATTTACCCGACGAAATGTTTTTCTTACCGGAAAGGCCGGAACCGGAAAAACTACTTTTCTTCATAATTTGAAGGCCAATTTGCCCAAGCGAATGGTGGTTGTGGCACCTACCGGTGTTGCGGCTATCAATGCCGGAGGGGTGACTATTCATTCTTTTTTTCAGTTGCCTTTTGGCCCTATTGTTCCCGGTGCTGCCAGTGGAAACGGACAGGAGGGGCGAAATATTCATCGTTACAGTCGCCAAAAGATTGACATCATCCGCACCCTTGATTTGCTGGTTATTGATGAAGTCAGTATGGTGCGTTCCGACTTGTTGGATGGCATTGATGAGGTGTTGCGGCGTTTTCGGCGCAACAGTTTGCCCTTTGGAGGGGTTCAGTTGCTGATGATTGGCGATTTGCAGCAGTTGGCACCGGTTATTAAAGATAACGAGTGGAGTTTGTTGAGGCCGTATTATGACTCGGCTTTCTTTTTTGGAAGCAGGGCATTGCAGAAAACAGATTATGTAAGTATTGAACTGAAGCAGATATTTCGTCAGCAGGATGATAAATTTATCGGAGTTCTCAATAAGATCCGTGATAATCAACTTGACCGGTCGGGTCTGGATTTGTTGAATGGATGTTTTCGCCCGGAAATTATCAATGGCGATGCGGAGGGGTATATTACCCTCACTACTCATAACCATCAGGCACGAAGAATTAATGATGCCAGACTCACTCAACTGTCCGGAAAATCTTATCAGTTTAAATCAAAAGTTGACGGAAATTTCCCCGAAAGTAATTTTCCTACCGATGATTTATTGGTTTTGAAAACCCATGCGCAGGTGATGTTTGTGAAGAACGACTCGTCACCTGATAAGGCTTATTACAACGGGAAAATCGGACAGGTGACGGCGATTGTGGACGATAAGATTTTTGTGAAATGTCCTGGTGATGAAGAAGCCATTGAAGTGAAGCCGGAACGATGGGACAATACCCGTTACAAGATAGATGACGACACCAGGGAGATTAAGGAAGAGGTAGAAGGAACTTTTACTCAATATCCGCTAAAAACCGCCTGGGCCATTACCATACATAAAAGTCAGGGACTTACTTTCGAAAAAGCCATTATCGATGCCAATGCAGCTTTTGCTCACGGGCAGGTGTATGTGGCATTAAGTCGCTGCAAATCGCTCGAAGGGCTTGTGCTTACCAATCCGTTGAATGTTTCGGCATTGAAAACCGATGCGGAAGTTTCCGGTTTTATCCGAAAGGTGGAGGAGGAGCCTGCCGATGAGAAGACACTTACACAGGCCAAGCGCGATTATCGTTTCATGTTGTTGAAGGAGATGTTTGATTTAAACAGCCTTGAGGGACAATTGGCGTATAGCTTGCGGGTAGCTTACGAAAATAAAGGAGCGGTGCAGGAGGAGTTGCCTGTGATCTTGGGAAAAATGAAAACGTTGGTGACAAGCGAAATGCGACCGGTGGCTGATAAGTTTACGGGTCAGATTGCCCGGTTGTTGCAGGAAAATCCGGATGCCGAAAATAATGAATTTCTGCAGGAACGTATCAGAAAAGCCAGCAATTGGTTTGCAGGTAAAGTGAAATCAGGACTGACGGAACCTTTTGAGAGTTTGAGTATTGAGACAGACAACAAAGCCGTTCGAAAAAGTCTGATACAGGCTTTTGAGAGACTGGGCAATGATATCTCGATGCGGGCTTCAGTATTTGAAAAGTGTAAAGAAGGGTTTTCTGTAAAAACTTATTTGGAAGCCAAAGCCAAAGGTTTGCTGGATGGATTGGCCGTAACTCCTGCTAAAAAGAGCCGCAAGGAGGTGGATGTTTCGGTGCAGTATCCCGATTTGTACAGCCGGCTGAAACAGTGGCGTGATGATAAAGCCGAAGAATTGGATCAGGATGTTTATATGGTGCTTCAGATAAAATCGATGAAGCATATTGCAGCTGCTTTGCCACAGTCGCTGAAAGAGCTCAGGAAAATTCACGGCTTCGGAAAAGTAAAACTGGAGAATTACGGCCCTGAGGTATTGAAGATTATTTTGGAGTTTTGCAAAGAGAACAATCTGGAAAGGGCAGATGCCGATGAGAATCCCTTCGAGATGCCTCCGCCAAAGCCTCAGAAGGACAAAGTGGATACTAAGCAGGTCACTTTCGACCTTTTCAAAAAAGGAAAAACCATCAAGGCAATTGCTGAAGAGCGTTCCCTGACCACAGGTACCATTTTTAATCATATTGGACATTTTGTGCGCAGTGGTGAAATCAATATTTTCCAGATAATCCCTGCCGAAAAAGTACATCGCGTGGCAGACTGGCTCGACGGGAATAAAGCAGAATCACTCACCGAAGTCAAAAACCACTTTGGAGATGAGGTGTCATGGGATGAGCTCCGGCTGATTGTTAACCATGTGAAAGCGCAGGAGGAGGTAAAGGAGTGATTTGTAATCGCAACTTTAGTTGGATAATTGTGTTTTAAAATAATGAACAGTCAACTTTCTCAAATAATAGAAGGTTCAAAGGAGCGTATCCGTCTTTTTCTGAGTATTGGTCTCGGGATATTCATGTTTATGCTTTTTTTTGAACCTTTTTCTATATTTCTTTCTGACTTAAACAAACGCCTGGTCTTTCTGGTGGGGCTTACCGGTATTTTCTTTATTTTGATGATGCTGGTTTATGTAGTTATTACTCATTTTTTTGCTCAGTCCCGTTCTCCCATTAAAGAATCAGTTCTTTCTTCTTATGTAACGGGATTTATTTTGATGGGTTTGAGCAGCATCGCTCTTACCTTTTATCTGAGGTATGTTGGGATGGTAAATATGTCCTTTTTTACTTTTTTCAAAATACTGGTTATCTCATTGGTTCCACCGGTGGTAATAAGTCTGCACGATACCATTCAAAACCTGAAGGCACATAATGCAGCTTTAATTCTTGCCAGGGAAAAAGAGCGAAAGCAGGTTGAAAGGTACGAAGAAGAATTCCTGAGCAAAACGGTAGAGTTAAGCGCCGAAGGAGGAAGAGATACTTTTAAAGTAGTTGTTTCGGATATTATTTATGTGGTTTCCGCAGATAATTATGTGGAGATTGTCTTCAAGGAAAATGAGCACTTTGAGAAGAAGTTGTTGAGGAATACCCTGAAAAACCTCCAGTTTTTACTTTCCCCGTATTCGAATTTTATTCGTTGTCATCGAACCTGCCTGGTTAACATTCACTACATTGATCAATTGCGTAAAAACTACAACAATTATTGGATATCTCTAAAGGGAACCGATCAAAAACTTCCTGTTTCACGTCAGTATTTGCTGCGGGTGAGGGAGGTAATGTGAGTTATTGGGGTGAGTGTTATTCGCCCTCTGATATTGCCCTCTATCCCATAACACATCTCTCTGCCATCCTTTGTATTCCATTTGCCCCATTCATTTGATGCAGCTCCTTGGGGAAGCTACCTTTGTATAGAATGGAATTTCTATAAAGACCGGTTCCTTTTTGTAAACCGGTTTTATAGGAAGTGCTTTGTTTGTTCAATTTATAAATTTTTTAGGTATGAGTAATCAAAAAATTATTTTCCCCTTAGATAAAAATCCTGATTTCATCAATGATTTGAGAAGGAGGGTGGATGGTTATTTTAAGGATAACAATCTCTCAAAATATGGCAATAAAACCATTGTTTTTCAGTCTGTATTTATGGGTATTATCTATATTTTGCCTTACGTACTGATGTTATCAGGTGTAATAACGTCGGTTCCGGGAGTTATTCTGAGCTGGGTAGCGATGGGTGGCGGAATGGCCGGTTTGGGAATGGTGTTGATGCATGATGCCAATCATCGCGTGTTTTCCGGAAACCAAACGGTTAATAAATGGCTTGGCAAATCTCTGTACCTTCTTGGAGGATTTCCCCCAAACTGGAGGCACCAGCACAACACGATGCATCATGGTTTTACCAACATCGAAGGTCATGACGAAGATATTGCTCCGGTTGGGTTTTTAAGGTTTTCACCCCACCGTAAGCTTTTTAAGGTACATCGCTTCCAACATATTTATGCCTGGTTTTTATACGGGTTAATGACTCTTTCGTGGGTTACCATGCAGGATTTTGTACGAATCAGAAATTACAAAAACGAAGGTGTAGCTCCCTTTGATAAAAAATACAAAGTTTATCTTATCGATTTGATCATTGCCAAATCGTTTTATTATTTATTTTTTCTTGTTTTACCTGTTCTGGTGATACCGGTTGCCTGGTACTGGATTGTTGGCGGCTTTTTAATTATGCATTATATAAGCGGTCTTATGCTGACCACCATTTTTCAAACTGCTCACGTGGTACCAAGTTCAGCTTATCCGCTTCCATCTGATGAAGGAAAACTGGAAAACAACTGGGCCATTCATCAGCTGCTGACGACCTCTGATTTTTCACCCAAAAGCAGAGTGCTTTCGTGGATGATAGGGGGGTTAAATTATCAGGTAGAACATCATTTGTTCCCTAATATCAGCCATGTGCACTATAGAAAATTATCGCAACTGGTTAAAGAAACTGCCAATGATTACAATCTCCCTTATCATTTTCAGGAAACGTTCTTTAAAGCTGTAGCAGGTCACGCGAGAATGTTAAAAATGCTGGGAAGGCAGGTTGCTTAAGTTTAATTATTCAATCCCTGCTCTGTGGTTTTTGCGGATAACTTAAAACCAATTTGGCAGGAATGTTTCCGGGTTTTTAAATCCGGTGGAATTTTGATGACAGGACTTATAAATCCAATTATTTTTCAATTAGATCAGGAAAATGCCCCTTTTCAGTTGGTTTATGCTCAGCCCTATTCCGACCTGCACTCATTGCCAAAAGAGAAATTAGATGAATTAATTGAAAGTCAGGAGACCCTGGAGTTTGGTCATAGCCTTACCGACGAAATCGGAGGACAACTGATTGCCGGATTTTTAATCACCGATTTTTATGAAGATGACTGGAACGGTGAAAAAGAGATTGATAAATATCTGCCTTCCTTTTTTGCTACTCCGTTGTAATTCTTGGATTTACAATCCATACAACTAATTAAATTTCATAAAGCACCAATCAGACCACTATCGTTGAAAATCACTCCCGTCACAAAAAAAGCAAGTTAAAAAAACGAAAACCGCCAGGCATAACAGCTTGGCGTTTTTTGTTTAAAGAGCAGCTATATTTTTATTAAAAAAGTCTTTGAACTTCTTTTTGGTCAGAAAGGTATCTGTCATTTTGAATACCATATTTTTTTTCCGTTTCGGGATCAGCGATTAGCTTAACCGTCCCCCTGCGCGCTACCCCCTGACCCCCTTTAAGGGGAACCCCCACGCGCATATCCTTTTGTTATTGGAATATTCGTATGTATTTATCCATTAGTACCTGCGAGTTAACCTGATCCTCCGCTGTCGAAGTGAATTTTCAATCTAAAGGTAATTGTAAAAAAAAATACTGGTTAAATGATTGTTTTGAAATTAAACGAGTTTCACTATTCAAAAGACGGGTGGGCCCGTCCGCTTTCCGGGCCGGCGGATGGCGGGAAGCCAAAATGGGCGGCTTTTAGGGGCTCGCGCAATGGCCGGAAATTTTGGCTTTCGCGGGTTGATAGGTTTAAGCGGACTAGACTTTTTTGGTTCTTTTTGGGGCAATGCCAAAAAGAACACTATATTTGACCAACCCATTGTCCGCCACCTAAATGGCAAGCAATACGAGATCACCGACCACCTCGGAAACGTCCGGGCAGTGGTAAGCGCAGGATTGGAATACAACCCGGTAGGTAAGCATATCAACCCCCGCGTAATCGCCACCAACACCTACTACCCGTTCGGGATGCTTATTGGTAGTCTGTCGGGGAATAGTGAGGGGTATCGGTTTGGGTTTAATGGTAAAGAAAAAGATGACCAGGGCGAATGGGGTATGACTCATTACGATTATGGGTTTAGGATTTATAATCCGGGGTTGGCGAGGTTTTTGAGTGTTGATCCGTTGACTAAAGATTACCCTAGTTGGTCACCTTATCCGTTCGCAATGAATAGGGTTATAGATGGAATCGATTTAGATGGTTTAGAATTTGTGCAAAGGAGTTGTCTGAGGTTTGAATATGAACCAAAATTGGATATTCCGATTAAGGTGTCATTTAATATGAAAAATTTGCATGAGGAATATACCTCATTGTCTTTATCAATTCTTTTTTCCGGGCAAGAGATGAATTCAATTTCACCAAAAGCAATAGAGACAAAAACATTGAAAGACTGGGATATAAAATATCCTGCAAAAGGATATAAAGTAGAAAATGGAACACGCATTCCAACTTCTAATACTAAGTTTATAAGTTATAAATCAAATCGTTCGGCTCCAGCGCCTAAAATGTCATGGGAAATGGATAAAGGATTAGGCGGAGGAATGGGGGCTTTTGCACTGATAATTGGTGAAGCTCAAAAAAATATGAAATATAATGCAATACAAGAGGCTAAATTGTTAGATGCTAGAGAATGGCCTGATGTTGAAAATACAGTTCAACTGCTGTTCAATGCAATGGAAATGGGCTTGATAGATAAGGACTTCCTGATGTCAAAAGAAGGTGTTTCACTTTTTAATAGTGTTTTGTCACATGAAGAGAAGAGGGATAATATTGACAATGTTAAGGTGTTCGATTATACACGATTTTTATATAAAAATAGAGATGCCATAATGAAAAAGGATAAAGATGCCATTGAGGGTAGTCATCCTAGTACAAGAATTAAAGATTTATAATATGAAAAAGTTGGTTTTGTTTTTGTTTGTAATTCTTACTACTGCAATGTTTGGGCAGGAGAGTGGTGAGGAATTAGATTTATTTGATGAGAATTTAAAAGATATTCCGGAAATGGTATTTCAGAAAAAAGATATTCATTTATTGGAGTTGTCTTTTAATGATTTAACTGAGATTCCTGATGAGATTGCAGAATTGTCATCTTTAAGGAATTTGAATGCTTCATACAATAAGATAAATAGATTAAGTCCTAAAATTGGTGAATTGAAGAATCTTGAGGGGTTAGAATTATGTAAAAATGAATTAAAAAACATTCCACTTGAATTAAGAAAACTAAAGAATTTGAAAGCAGTTGTCTTATGTAGTAATAAGTTAACGAAAGTTCCAGCGTTTATTGGTTATCTGTGTGAAATAGAGTATGTCTATTTACAAAACAATGAAATTAGAGAGTTTAATATAGATCTTTCAAAGCATAAAAGATTGTGGCATTTAGATATAAGTGGGAACGAATTGGACGAGTTTCCAATGACAATTTTGAATGCTTCAAGATTGGCATATCTGATTGTGGATGCAAATATTGTAAATGACAATATCCGTCAATTGGTTAAAGAAAAATTGCCTAATTGTGATTTGATTGAAAAATAATCGCCCGATAGATAGTATCAATTGCTGCCCCCGCCGGAGTGGATTTGCAATTAGGGGTGGTCGAAAGATTTTTATTGTCAATTTCCAATTTTCTATTACGTATCAACATAAAACTGCCTGGGTGTTGATAACTTTCTGTTAGTTAGGGTTTTAAATTGACTTTTTGTCGTGTTCTTTGTCAGATAACAAGAAAATATGTTTACCGGACAAAAAGTTAACATTCAAAAAGTTTTAGGATTAATTCCTGACGAACTTTTAGCCAAATTTGGCAAGGACACAAAGGTCGATTATTGTGCTAAGGTCTTGTATGGACAAAGGATTTCTCCGTTCCGCGAGGCCTGTGACTTAGTCGTTTAAATCTCTGTAGTTTTCAACTACCAAATAAAAGTGATGCGTAGGAACTTGTCAGAATTCCCGCTTAAACAGTCAGGTAGAGTCTTCCTCCTAGCTGTATTTGAACCATTCGAAATCATCAAATTTATTAGAATTGCGGGTTGAAGAACCTCCCTTATAGAGAAGTTCGAGGTGTGCGGGAGGCAGGAGGCTTACTGTTGGTTTTTCCATTGAAACTGCCTCTTTGATTTCAAAATGGTAACAGCTTACCTAATTTCACATCAATATTCAACGCCAGCCATATTTTTTGAGTTTAAGAATTAATAAAAACAATCCGCGAAAGATCCACAGAATAAGATAGATGCCTATGCTGATTACAAAAACGTATCCGATATGAGTGTATAATTCGCTCCAGCTGGTGTTGTAAATGATTATTGAATAGACGTTGAGTCCGGTGGCAGCGACCAAACAAAATAGCCATATAAAAAGCTCTCTTTTCAGTTTTCGTGGTGTAATGATTATGTCTCTCATCTAACTAAGATTATTTTTGCTTTACGGTCATTTGTTTATGTGATTTCGATGGTTTCCTGGTTATGTCAGTTGCTGGAATCTCCACTATTGACTAAAAACTACTGGCTAATTTACTTTCCACTAAATCCTGTATTTGTCGGCAAGCGTTAGTCTTTCTCCTGTTTCAATGGCAATTTCGCCCAAAAGTGTCCAGATACTGGCGTTATATCCTTCCCGGGTGAGTGATTCAGGGGCTTTGCCTGCTCTGATGAATTTGGCAAAACCTTCCAGTTGAAGTGTTGAGTCATAAAAGTCCGTGTTTTCAATAATGGGTTCGCCATTGTATTTTACAGCCGTTTCGGGTATCCAACTGGCGCCTCCGACCATTGCTTTGCCAAAGAAACCTGACTCCATGTCGTTGATCAGTTGCAGAATTCCCGGGGCCGGAGGAGGTGTTTCGGTATAGTATCGGTTCGTTTCAAATTCAATGGTGCCTTTGTGCCCCATGATCTGTTCCTCCAGGCCGTATTTTTTATTGCTGGTCATGGAGTCATAAATAAACTGCGTGCCATCTTCGTAAGAATAGATCAGTGCCACGTTGTCGTTTACTTCCCGGCCATCTTTCCAGAATACGATACTTCCGGTTCCGGTAACTGATACCGGGGTTTTTTGAAGAGCCCAGTTAGCAACCTGAATTTGATGCGACATTAACTCAGTGAGGAGTCCGGCTGAATATTCTTTATACAATCGCCAGTTGATAAAGCGTTCCATTTCGATGGAGTTGTTGGGAACCGGCCGTCGCCAGTCATTATTTCGATGCCAGTAGGCACGTAATTGTCCCAATTGTCCCAAATCGCCCCGGTGAATGCGTTGCATGCCTTCCAGATAAATAGGGTTAAACAGCCGCTGATGGCCGATATGAAGGATCCTGCTCGTGGCAAGGTGGGTGTCATACATTGCCTTGCTCTCGTCCAGGGTGCGTGCCATGGATTTTTCGCAAAAAACATGAACACCTGCTTTCATGCAATCAATGGCAATATGCGCATGTTGGTGTAATGGAGTGGCAATAATTACCCCATCTGTTTTTTCTTTATTGAGCAGTTCTTCATAATTGGTATAAAGAACCGGGCTGATATCCTGTTCTTTACACATATTATTGGCTTCTTCCAAATGAGGTGGGTAAACATCACAAAGAGCCGCAATTTCAAGATTGTTGGTTTCTTTCAGATCAAATAATGAGAGCATGAGATGTTTGCCACGACTTCCGGTACCAATTATGGCCAGCCTCACCCTGTCCGATGGATTTTTGCCGGCTGTTGATGGCTGAGCAAAAGCATTGAGCCACGGTGAGGCGGCCAGGGTTGCAACTGAACCTGTTAGTGCCAGTTTTTTGAGAAACTCTCTTCTTGATTGAATTATGTCCTGCATAAATTTTTTGGTTTTCCGGTCTGATTAATTAAACTATGACGGTTGAGTTTAATGATTAGGAAATACGGTCCATCTTTTCACATTGAAATGAATGGCGATTTCGTGATGTTTTTCAGGAGGTGCCGCTAAAAGAGCAGTTGATAGAACCTCTGCTTCGGTGGCACTATCGCTCTGTACGGCTGCGGTATGGGCCGGTGGCGAATCTCCCGTTATTGGATTCAGGATGTGGGTCTTTTTTCTGCTTCCATGACCGGCACTACTCACCGAAACGGCATCATTCCGAAGTGGCCAGATAACTGCTTCATCTCCTTGGTCCTGAAACGAAAACGGCCAGTGACTACCATGTGGATGATGTCCTCTGGTGAGAATGGAACTTCCGCCAAAACTGATGAATGCATTTTGTATTCCGAATTCATCTAATATCCTTGAGGTTTCATCCAGAGCCAGTCCTTTTCCGATTCCTCCGAAATCCAGGGATATGGAAGGATGAAGAAACCGTATAGTGTTATTTGATTCGTCCTGTTTTATTATATCTTCCGGAGAATCTATAATAGTTGGAAAGTGTGTAAATTCATTTCTTTCTTTTAAAGAAGAATAAACTCTTCCTGCAAATACATTGAAATGGCCTCGTGACTTGTGAAAATATTTAATTCCACGTTTAACGGTTTCAAAAAGAAACGGACTTAGGGCCATGTTTTTTGAAAAGGCGTTTTGGTTAACCTGAAAAGTTTCTGCTTCAGAATTGAAACGATCCAGAATGGCTTGCAACTCATTGATTCGGCAGAAAACTTTTTTGGCCACCTGATCAGCCATTTCCTGATCAATACCCCAAAGGACGATGTCCAGAAGGGTATTCATCAGAAAAGCATTTTTATGATGTATTTGATCAGAATTTTGGTTCCCAGCCTTTTTCATATTTCCGTTCCCATAATTCCATCGCTTTATAACTGTTGGTGATGTGACCGTTTTTAGGGTCGCATACAAGTGATTCTCCTGTGCGTGAGGAGATATTGGCCAAATGTCCGAGTAATGTACTTGTGGCTCCTTCATTGATGGGAGAACGTAATTCTTCTTTCCCACGGATGGACTCAAAGAAATTGCGGGCATGCAGGGTTGACATATCGCCTCCGCCTCCCAACTGGGTGCCGCCTTCACTGCTTCCTGATTGTCTTTCCCTGATAAGGCTGCCGTTCCGGTCAAAGAGCTTGTAACCACCACGGTCAACCCAGACACTGCCTTCTGTTCCGTAAATAATAGTTCCGCGACCGCTGCCATAGGTTTTGAAAGAATTGCGACTTTTTCCGTCCCATTGAATAGTTTTATTCCCGGGGAACCGGAAGGTGGCATCCATCGTATCATACATTGTCCAGCCATCGTCTGGCCAGTGATATTTCCCTGAATTCACCATTACGGCTTCCGGGAAGCTGACTTGTAGTGCCCATCGGGCAACGTCCAGTTCATGAATCGCGTTGTTGCCTGTTTCGGCAGTGCCGTAATCCCAGCCATACCAATGCCAGTTGTAGTCCCAGGTGTTGTGTTCGTATGCTTTCCGGGGTGCAGGTCCCTGCCACAATTCCCAGTTCAGACCATCCGGGGGTGTTGCTTTCGTAGGATTGACTACCCTGCCGCGGCCATTGCTGTAAAAGGCTTTAGCCAAATAAGGTTTCCCAATGATACCGTTGTGTATTTCTTTGATGATCTCGTTGGTTTCTATTGAGGAACGCTGCTGATTACCCATTTGTATGACTTTGCCATAACGGTCGCGCGACTTAACCAGTAACTCACCTTCAAAAGGGTTGTGGCTGCAGGGTTTTTCAACATAAACATGCTTGCCTGCTGCATTGGCCAGCCAGGTTCCGGGTGCATGCCAGTGATCGGGAGTGGCCAGAAATACGGCATCCACATCTTTGTCGTCAATAACTTTGAAGAAATCTTCTTCCAGTTTTGGCCTGTAATCAAGTACTTCTCCAAATCGTTGGGCTGCATTGTCCATCTGACTCTGCATCACGTCGCACAGGTAAAGCAAACGAACATTGCTTTTGGTGTCGGCGATGGGAGGAATGTAAGCTCCAAGTCTGCGCCCCAGGCCAATGATGGCCACATTCAGGCGATCGTTGGCGCCCATAATTCTCGCATAGCTTTTAGAGCTCATGCCCATTCCGGCAATAGTAAGTCCTGCAGCTCCTAAGGCCGATTTTTTGATGAATTCTCTTCTTGAGTTTTTATTTTTTGTCATGGTGTTGGTTTTATTTAGATGATGAGAATCGGGTGGATAGAGATTCTTAGTATCAGCTAGTTTGCTAGGTGTGTCAGTAGTTCGAATTTCAACTAATTACTACTGATTAATTACTGCTGACTTGAAACTACTGACTAATCTCTTTTATCTTAATGTTCCTGAACTCCACCTCATCGCCATGATCCTGAAGCAGGATGTTTCCTTTTTCATATTCTCCAAAATTCGGCCATTTGCTGTACTTGCTGTAAGCCACCAGGGCCCGCCACATTTGGGTGTCACGTTCGTATTCCACTACTTTGATGCCATTAAGGAAATGCTGAACTTTTTTACCATTTACCACAATCATCGCACGGTTCCAGTTGTCATAACCATTGACATATTTCTCTCGGGGTAAATGGGGATTGTATTCATAACCGTTGGCTCTGATGAGATCATAAAGGGATGCCATGGTTCGATTGCCTTCGACTCCCAGTTTTGCGTCGGGATGATGCTCGTCATCAAGAATCTGAAATTCACAGCCGATAGACGATCCTTCTCCTTTGTTCAGTTCGGTATCTACAAAATATTTGATGCCACTATTGGCTCCCTTTGTGATGCTGAAATCAGCAATTAGTATGAAGTCTCCATATTGCTTTTCTGTCACAATATCACCCCCATGAGCTGATTCTCCGCCACCTGAGGCATGTACCTTCAAAACCCCGTTATTAATGCTCCAGCCTTTTTCGGGGAATTGATTAAGTTTGGCACCGCGCCAGCCATCAGTGGTTTTTCCGTCCCACAATAATTTCCATCCATCGGTTTTTTCGCTATCGGTAAGCTCATTTTTCAGATAGCTCACTTCCGGGGCTTTCATATTTTTATAAGTTTCAAAGTCGCTTCTGTCAATTTCTTTTAGTCTGATGTTTTTCCATCTTATTGTTTTGCCATTAAGTGACTTATTGTTTCCAATGCTATGTACCTGAAGGGCAATGAATCCTGCTTCAATTTCCTCTTCTACTAAATTAGATGCCGGAACGCCGTTGACCCATGTCATGATGTAATGGTCAAAAGCCACCACTTTGAAGGTGTTCCACTCACCTTTTTTGAAGGCATTTTTGGCTGCCGGATTATACTCAAGCGGATATCTCCATCCTTTTCGGGCTTCGTCGTAAATTCCGCCTGCCCATCCCCGCTTCGAATCTTCGCATTCCACCTGAGGGCCGTGCACTCGTCCGTTATTGTACTCTTTCTTGCTATGACTGCGTATCTGGACACCTGAATTCAATCCTTCATCCATTTTCATATCATACTCCAGTATGAAGTTGGTATATTCTTTTTTTGTGGCCAGAAAGGTGTTCGGAGATTGGGTTACTGATGTTCCTACTAATACACCTTTTTCAACATCATAGGATGCATTTCCATTTAAAACCTCCCATCCACGGAGATTTTTACCGTTAAAAAGTTCTTCCCAGCCGCCTTGGGCATCTACCCCGATTACCGACATGAAAAGAATTACAGATAAAAGAGAAAGACATTTTTTCATAGTTCTTCTTTTTAGTATTAATTTGTGAATGCAATTTAAGGATTGTTAACCCCAATTGACAGATGTTTTTGTGTCAAAACCGGATGGAATTGATTCAACTGTCAGATATTTATATTATTGATGAGATTGTATTTGTTTTTAATACTATTGTTGCTTTGGACAGACCGATCCGGTGCTCAAGCACCAAGGTTCGATCATTTCGATATTTCAAACGGATTGTCGCAAAACAATATCAATGGATTGATCATTGACGATAAAGGGAATCTCTGGGCGGGTACTCTGGACGGATTGAATAAATATAACGGATATAATTTTGAAGTATTCAAGCCTAAATCATCGGAAGACAACGGAATTTCAGGCAATCATATTACCTCAATGGGAAAAGGGCTCAACGGGGATTTGTGGATTGTAACCCGCGGTGGAATCCTCAACCAGTACCAGGCTTCTCTGAAGAAATTTCGCAGGTATAATGATGAAATCTTCAGGTCTGCAGGGATTATTCCTGAAAATAATCTGGTGCAATACAATGATTCTTTACTTTGCTTCAGCCAGGGGAGCAGTATAGGTGTTTTAAATATTCATAATGAGCAATGTCAAACATTCACTGCTCCGGAGGAGGTTCGGGGAATCACTCAAAAGGGAGATTCTCTCCTGATTTATGGGGCGTTTGGAGTTTTGTGCCGGAGATATGACTCTCAGGGGGCTGGTTCGATTTCAAAACCTGAAAAAATATCTTCGGTACCTTGTTATTTTATTCAAAAAGATGGTGAGGATTTTTTAGCAGTCTCTGATGATGGCATTATTAATCTGGGGCATGACTTAAGGCTGGGGAGTTCCGTCTTTTCTTTCCGAGAAGTAGGACTTTCAGAGGTTTCGGCCTCTGAACTTAATAGTTTTGCGGTATTAGAAGGAGATTTTTGGATTGGTGGGAACAATTTGCTTGTCCGGATTAAAAACGAAGATGTTGGCTGGACTGCAGAACGATTTTCGTACGACATGAGGAACGATTATACGTTTAAAGGGTATATCGTGACTCACCTTGAGTTTGATAAACTGGGAAATCTCTGGATTGGAACCCAGAAAAACGGACTTAACCATTTCAACTATGAGAAAAGCCAGTTTCTTCATTACAATTGGAATGCTCCTTCGTTAAGCCGACCTGATGCGGATCCTGTAAGGGCTATTTGTCACAGAAGGAACGGAGAGCTTTGGCTGGGATTTGACAGGAATGGGGTGGGAATTATTTTCCCGGACGGGCATCAGAAATATTTCAGTCATTATTATACTAAATCAGGGGAGGTTAGCCCAATTAATAATGTGCGTTCTGTTTTTGAGGATTCCCAGGGTAATGTTTGGATTGGGGAAGCAGGTGAATTGTGCATATTTAACGAACAAAGGCAACGCATAGAGTCGGTAAATGTCCGTTTTAACTGGCAATGGCCACATCAGTCTTATGTGCTGAAAGAGTGGGAGTCCGGAGTTTTGATGGTTACATCACCTCAAAGTATTGGATGGGTAGATCTTGAATCTATGGTTTTGAATGAGATTGTTCTTTTGAGTGAAAACGAGAATTATTTGCCTGGTAGTCTGAGAGATATCGTGAAAGATAAGAACGGTCATTTCTGGATTGCCAAGGACGAGTATGGTGTTTTCAGAGCGGATCAGTGGAAGGAAAAATTTGATATAATTCAAAAATCCTCACATCACTTGTCGGATAACAAAGTTTATAGTATGGTTGCCGATGGTGACAGTTTGTGGATTGGTACCAATTCCGGACTTAATTTGTTTATTATTAGTGAGGAGGAGGTGTTGAAGAAGTATTATGAGGAGGATGGATTGTGTAATAATATTATTTACAGTCTGAACCTCGATTCTTCCGGAATTTTATGGATGAGTACAAATCGGGGAATCAGTAGATTTAATCCTTCTACTGAAGAGTTTAAGACTTATTTGTCTAACGATTTTTTCATGGATGATGCCCATTTTACAGATGAAACCGGGCGGATCTATTATGGTGGTTATACCGGAGTTGTTGGTTTTCATCCGGATGACATTGATTTTGTGCCGGATAAGCCAGAGGTTGCTTTGGAGGATTTTCGGCTGTTTAATAAACAAATTCTCCCCGGTGATACCGTCAACAACAGAGTATTGCTGGAGAATCCGGTGACTGAGATATCCACCCTGAAATTGAAGCACCATGAGAATTCTTTTGCCATAGGTTTTAATGCTTATCCTTTTGATGTTCCCAATCAAAATATTTTTCGCTATCGGTTGAAAGGTCTTCAGGAGGAATGGATGATTTCGGATGGTGCAATCAGGCAGGCAGTATATACGGCAGTTCCTCCCGGCACTTATAATTTTGAAGTTCAGGCTGCTTTTAATCAGGCAGATTATGGTGCCATTTCAGAAATGGTTATTGAAGTTGTTCCGCCATTTTGGCAAACCCGCTGGTTTAAGGCTTTGGTTATTGCCGCATTGATTGCCTCGGTATTTGCCGGATATCACATTCGTTTGCGTCAAATCAGGAAACGCAATGTTTTGCTGAAAAAACGGGTTGATGAACAAACGAAAGAGTTGAGAAACCGGAACAAACAAATTGTGGAAATCTCTGAAAAACTTCACGAAGCGGATCAGTCCAAACTTCGTTTTTTTACCAATATTTCTCACGACTTCCGTACTCCGCTTACTCTGATTCTTGCCCATTTGGATAATCTCGGAAACTCCGGAAGCAAAGCGGTAAAAACCATTCGCAATAATTCGCTTCGTTTGCTCAATTTGATTAATCAGCTGATAGATTTACGAAAGCTTGATCAGGATGAATTGGCGATTTCTGTTTCCCGGATAGATATTGTGGCTTTTACTGCTGAAGTTGTCAACTCTTTTCAGGTATTAGCAGCTAAAAAAGAGATTGATCTTCTATTTTACAGTTCACAAGAAAAACTGGAAGTATGGCTTGATATGGATAAAATCGGAAAGATTCTCTACAATCTGCTAGCTAATGCGCTTAAATATACATCCAAAGGAAAGTCTGTTATTGTTAGTGTTGTAGAGCGTGAGGATGATTTTTCTCTGGAGGTGGAAGATCAGGGTCTGGGAATGACAAACGAAGAGGTGCAAAAGGCTTTTGATCGTTTCTATCGATCGGAAAGAGGACAGGAACATGCTTCAGGGCATGGTATAGGACTGACGATTGTGAAGGGGTTGACAGAGATTCAGAAAGGAACGGTAAGTGTGAAAAGTGAGCCGGGAAAAGGGTCTGTGTTTACCCTGACTTTTTTGAAGGGCTGTGAACATTTTTCGGATGAGGATTTTAAGCAGATTTTAGATGAGGAATTTTTTAGGGAGGACAGTCTTGTGTCGGTTTCAGAGTTCAATGGTTTTTCCAGGTTGGGGGGGCAAAATATTTTGATCGTGGAGGACAATGAAGAACTTTCTGAATTCCTGACTGGTTTGCTGGAAAGTTGGTTCCGTGTCAGGGTGGCTGGTAATGGGAGTGAAGCTTTTCGGGCAATGAAGGATTTTGTGCCTGATTTGATTATTTCAGATGTCATGATGCCGGTGATGGATGGTATTGAGTTTTGTCGCAGGGTAAAAGCCGACATTCAGTTTTCTCATATTCCTTTCATCCTGCTGACTGCCAGGACTGATGCCGAGACTCATATTGAAGGTTTTGAGTTGGGTGTTGATGATTACATTGAAAAACCTTTCAACAGCAGGGTTTTTCTGGCCCGGTTGAAAGCGTTGCTGGAAAATCGTGAGAAGTTGAAACTGCATTTTGAAAATTCAATGGGTGTAACACCCGCCGGAGACGGGCTTTCGAAAAAAGACAGGGAATTTATTAGGTCAGTTAATAAAATAATTCAAAATCGGTACTCCGATATTGGTTTTGGTGTTGAAAAACTCAGTTTTGAAATGAATATGAGTCGTTCAACTTTTTATCGAAAATTTAGAGGACTAACAGGACTTTCTGCCGCCGATTATCTTCGAAAAATCCGGTTGCATAAGGCTGCCCAATATTTGAAGCAGGAAGAAATTCCGGCAACTCAGGTGGCCGAGCTGGTGGGTTTTCAAAGTGTGGCTCATTTCCGAAAATGTTTTAAAGATGAATTTGGGGAAACCCCCGGTGTATGGGTTAAATAATTAAAATTTCCAACTCGCTTTAACCAGACTTCCCTTCTCTTCATCGTTATCAATTTTCAGGAACGTGCCAATTTCCTGGTTCATCTCCTCCACGTGGGAAATGACCCCGACAATGCGGTTTTCATGACGCAGTGATTTCAGGGTGTCAAAAACAATGCTGAGCGACTCCCTGTCGAGGGTGCCGAATCCTTCATCCAGGAAGAAAAAGTTTCCACTGGCGGAGGTATGTTTCTGAATGCTGTCGGCCAGTGAAAGTGCCAAGGAGAGAGAAGCCTGGAATGTTTGACCTCCCGAAAGGGTTTTGACACTTCGCAGATGGCCCTCGTTCATGAAATCACGCACCTGAAAAGAATTGTCTGATGCCAGTTCCAGAGAGAGGTGCTGGCGTGTGAGCCGGTAAAACCGGTCGTTGGCCGAACGCACCAGTTCCTGAAGGTAAACGGTGGAAATGTAATTAACAAAAGCTCCCCCTTTAAAGAGATTTTTCATCAATTTGAGGTCTTCGGCCCGTTCCAGAACTTTGTCGTGTTGTTTTTTTATCTCTTTTGCTTTTTCCAGATCCTTTTTCATGCGGTTAAGCGTGGTGCTGGCCTCTCCCCAGGCACGGTTGAGTTCCTCAATTTTTTTGTTTAGTTGCTGATGCTGGTTGGTTAATTCAAGATATTTCTTTTCGTCGAAGTTGCGGCCGTTGAGCTCTGTTTCGTACTGGCGGATAGAAGTGGAGACATTGTTCAACTCTTGCTTGTGCTTGTCGATTTGCTTGCGTACGCCATCAGTATCAAAGCTTTTGAAAACGATTTTCACAATGGTTTTACGCTCCGGGTTTCCATTTTCTTCAAGGAGTGTACTGATTTTTGCCTCAACCGAGCGCCACTCTTTTTCGATTGCAGTTAACTGTTTCTCTCGTGCCTCAATCCGACCGCTCAGTGTATCCAGTTTTTTAGCCGTTTCGGCAACCTGTTTTTCTTCTTGTTGGTAACGTTTATCTATCTCGGAATATTGATTTTTGAGCGCTGCAGTTTTTTGTTTCAGTTCGTCGTTTGTGAAGGCCGTTAAATTTCCTGGCTTTAACTCATTAAACTGGCTATAGAGCGTATCAATGCGACTTTTCTTCTCTACAATGGAGTGTTGAATTTCCTCCAGCACTTTGCTGTAATTCTCCTTGTTTTTCTCTGCTTTTTCCAATTCAGAGCCTATTTTTTCCTGCTCGTTCTCCAGTTTCTTGATTTCATTGCTGATGTTTTCATGCTTTTTGAAAGCCTCTGTAACCTGGTCTTCCTTATCGAATGAAAACTGAGTCCACTGAAACTTTTCCCGGTGTTGTTTAATTTGTTCGGTGAGCAGATTCAGGTTGTCTGTATATTTTTTCCGGTTCCCGGAGATGGTCTCAATTTTGTCGGAGATTCGCAAGAGCGTGGTTTCTGTCTCGGTAAGTTGTCTGGTTTGGTTCTCGCTTTTTTGTCGGTCTTTTTTTATTTTCTCCAGTTTTTCAGACAGGTCGTCTGCTTCCAAAATTTTGGGATGATGTTCTGAACCGCAGAGAGGACAGGGTTTCCCATCAGTGAGCTCGTGCGCGTACTTTTGCAGTTGTTGTTGTACCTGTACACCGTGCCAGTCAGCATCCAGTTGTTTTTTGTGTTCTTCGAGCTGCTTTTTTTCAGACGAAATCGATGCCTGCAGCGTTTTGATGAGGTTGGTGACAGGTTCTTCAGCAGTAATGTTGCGATTTGCTGCAATTTTTAGGACCTGAGCAGATTCATTCTTTTCAGCTTTTGAAACTTCATTTAGCAGGTCATTGGTGCCTTTCTGATTTATAGATAGTTGTTTGAATTGCGAAAACCAATCCCGTACATCGGATAATATTTTGAGGTCGGGCAGTTGTTTTTTTTTCGCGTTCAGGAGTTCTTTGTTGTTTTTCAGACGGTCTTTCAATTTTTCTAAAACAACCAAATTTTCCTCCACCATTGTGGTACCTTTCTTCCGTCGCTCCTGTTCTTTGGCAATTTCGGCTTCCAATTGCCGCAAAGTGCTCATTTTTTCAAATTCTTCGGCTTCACGAAGCCATTTGTCCCGATTCGACCATTGTTGGCGTGTTTTTTCAAAAACCTCATTCAGGTTTTTCAGCCTATTCCGGAGCTTTTGCAATTCCTCTTTTTCTGATTTTTGCTCTTTTTCAACGGTGTCTCTGTCTTTTGTTAGTCGGTCGGAACGTTCCAGCGGGGAGCGAAATATGCGCGAAAACGTTTCATATTCTTTCAGTTCCTTCTCCACCTTATCAATCTTTTCTTTCTCTTTCAGAAGATTGCTTTGGCGGGCTTTGGTTTCGTTGATTTTGTTTTGTATTTCCCGGACTCCCTCTTCTGTTTTGATTTGTTTTTGAAGGTTGGTTATTGTTTCGTTCGCTTGCTTAAGTTCTTCGCTGGTTGCTTTAATTTTTGTTTCAAGCTCCTTTATTTCTTCAGGGTTGATGGTTCCAAAACTTTCCAATTTAGTAGTGAGTTCCACCAAGTGCATTTCGTTGTTACGTTGCATCTCTGCCACTCGTCCGAAAAGTTCAAATTTATTCAGGTTGAATAGTTCGCGAAGCATGTCGGTTCGCTCTTTCGAACCAAGCTGCAAAAACTCCTGAAATTTGCCCTGCGGAATAATGATGGTTCGATGAAAGTTGTTGTAATTGAGGCCGGTTATTTCTTCGGCTGAATCTTCCGGAATGCTTTCCCATTCCCCGTTTTTTAAGTGATATGCCGTTCGGTCAAGTTTTTTAACATCCTCAAATTTTTTGCTGTTGCGCCGCCCCTGAACCATAAAACGATAGGTTTCTTCTCCCGAGGTAAACTCAAAATCGATTTTCAGTTCGTTCGATTTGAGGTTCATCATATTGTAATTTCGGTTGTCGCGTGCATTGAGACGTTCCGACTGACCGAACAACGCAAATGAAACAGCCTCCAGAATGGTTGACTTTCCGCTTCCCACGCTTCCAAAGATACCAAACAACCCGGCTTGCGTCAGGGTGCTGAAATCAATGGTCTGTTCCTGCTGGTAGGAATATATGCCTTGTAGAGTAAGTCTTTTTGGTATCATGGTGATTATGGTTTAAAGGGTAAAATGGTGTAATGGTTGTAATGGTTGAAGGGAATGCGGCATGGAGCATGGGGCAAAGTGCATGAAGCGTAGGGCATGGTGAAAAGAGGCAAAACTCAAAACTTAAACCTGCAACACGACAACCCGCAACTCTCAACACGAAACTCAAAACTCAGAGCTTCAAGTCCCCCCTTTGGGGGATTTAGGGGGCCCCCACAATCTCCTTAAACAACTCCTTAATTCGTTCATTGGGTTTCTGACCTTTGGCATGGACGAAAAAATCATCAAACAAATCGTTCATGCTTTTGGCCAGGTCAATGTCGGGCCCTTGCTCAAGAGGGGAGGCGACAGTGTTTTTCACCTCTGGGATAATCGTTACGATGCCGTCATGAACATTGTACAGCCGTTTGCGGTCTTCAGTTTTCAGATAGGAGTCCGATACAATGGTTAGTTCCACAAAAGTATCCGGATTTTCAGAAAGCCATTCTACCGCTGCATCAATATCATCAAAACGCCTGCGCAATAGCCGTCGCCCGCTTTTGAGGGCGATTTTATTCACAGAAACAGGTTTCCCCGGCTCTGCATCAATCATGGCCACATATTTTTCCTGATTGGCTTCGGCAAAACTGTAGGAGAGGGGACTTCCTGCATATATCACAGGGCATGCGGCCCCACTTATTTCCTGATAGCGGTGAAGGTGTCCCAATGCCACATATTGGATGTTTTTGGGAATATCTGATGTAAAAACAGGTTGTGCTCCGCCTACATAGAGAATGGGCTTTTCATCTTCGGGTTCTTCCTGTATTTCCGAGCCCTCTTTCATTACAAACAGGTGCGTCATTAAAAGATTGATGCCTTTATTGTCGCAAAACGCATCTGCTGTGTTTTGCCAGGATTCTTTCAATATAGTCCGCAATGATTCCTCCTTTTTATCGGGGTTGAGGAAAGTTTTTAGCCGCAACTCGTTTGCATAGGGGGTGGTGATGATTCTAAGCGGGACAGGATTGTCGGGCAGAATGATTTCCATGAAGCCGGGTTGACTCCTGGATATTTTTAAACCCGTCTCCAGGCTGAAAGGTTGAATTTCCGAATTGGGGAAACCGGCGAAGATAATTCCGCATTCCCGTGCCAAGGGGTCGGGAGCCTCAATACGGTCGGGCGAGTCGTGATTCCCGGCAATTGCAATAACCGGTCGGTGGCCGTTGTTGGTTAGTCTTTTTAACGATTTGTAGAACAAGTCCACCGCCTCGGTGGAGGGGTTAAAAGTGTCGAATAAGTCACCTGCAACAATAATGGCTTCTGCGTTTTCTTCATCGGCAATGGTGCAGATTTCATTCAATACCTTTTTTTGTTCTTCCAGCCGGGAATAACTTTCAAGCCGTTTGCCCAGATGCCAGTCTGATGTATGGAGAATTCTCATGGTTGAGTTGATTTTAATGGTCGATTTTACAAAGATAATTTTTTTGAGGGGATGAGTGTTTATTGCCCCAGACTGTTGTATTCAATGTTGCAGCCTGTCTTCTATATATTATAAAGATAGTAATAGGAAAATTAAGCGAATTAGTGTCAAGTGTGCGGTAAACAGAAATCTGCTGCTCCCCCAATAAATGTCACTAAATTCCCGAAACCCCGCCTGAAACAATAAACTTCATTACCATTGCCGGATTGATATCAATAACTCTAACCTGATTTCGCGGAACAATAAACAACTCCCCTGAAAAGTTGTAAGAATGAGGGAAATAAATCGCCACTTTTTCTGTCTCATCAAGTTTGCTTAAATCTTCTTCAGTCATAAAACCCAGTTTTTCCAGATTAGTGACAGGATTTACAACAACAATAACCGGTTTTTTGAACTTACTTTCTTTCCCCACAAATGCTGAAAAAAGGTCATTCAAGGCTGAGTAAATAAACTTCAGAAATGGAACCTTTTCAATAACTCTTTTGAAGAATATTTTAAATGGTTGGGCAAGAATGCTTCTTCCAATAATACCTACTAAAACAAGAAAAAAGAAAATAACAACCAAGCCCAATCCGGGAATGTCAATACCAAGGGACTTTTTAAGAATATCATCCAATAAATTATCTGTAAAACTGAAGATAACCCAGATGATATATGCAGTAATTCCAAGGGGAGCTATATACAGCAAGCCTTGCAGGAAATAATTTATTATTTTTTTCATAAACCTAAATTAACAGAGATAATTTATGAATAAAATTAGAACATTTATCCGGCAATCATTCATTTTTTGGCCACGAGTAATTTCACCGAATTTAATTGAGTATTATCACTGGATTGGAAAGCAAGAGTATATACACCGGTGGGAAATTGACCAATGAAAATGGGATTATTGCCAATTAGGACACCCTTTTTTGCCAAACCTCCGTTTATGGAATAGACAGAAAATCGAACTTTTTCAAAATTATCCGATTTTTTAACCCAGATACCTCCGTTTTCTGAATAGGCAATAATATCCCGGGAATCACTACTGTCTTCGACATGTGTTGCAACGCTTTTTAGAAAGGTAACATAAAAACGATCTAATTTGACTCCGGACTGAGTTATTTCAAACTCATAAGATCCGGAAGATGATAAATTCACAATCTTATTGATCAGAGAATCCTTCAAAAGGACGGTGAAATCAGTCTGATTTGATCTTAAAGAAATTGAATATATGCCTGATGATTTGCAGGAAACACCAAGAGGGATAGTGGTTTCTTCTGAAAGAGGCTGACTGTTTATGCTTAATTTTTTATCGGATATTAAAGAGAATACTTCCAATACATTTTCATCATTTCCTAAAAACTTTTCTGCATCATAAATATCAACTCCCTGACTGGCATCTTTAACATCAACCAAAGCAATTTCATCCTCCAATAACCCTGAATGACTTATGATTCTAACACTTTCATATTTTGGAAGGCTTGCACTTTTCAGGTAACTATTACTATTTTTTACCCTGGAATTTTTAGTAAAAGGAAATACCGATGAAGAATAACCTTGATTTACTTTAATCCAAAATGAATGGCCCGATGGGATAACAGAAGGGGTAGGAGAATCCAGGTTTACCCCTACACCGGTAGTACTATTACCCGATCGGGCTATATGAATATGTGCATCAGGAAGTCCTGAAAGTGGTGATGTAGTGCGGTTTTTCTCATTCCCTGTAAACCAGGTAGCATCTGTTTCTGATAAAGATTGATTAGTTAGTCCATCGTTATCGCGCCCGTTATTTTTAGATTTATCGTGATATCTCAATTTCCATGACCTTATTGCGGAGGGTGTTGATGCCATTAAGACAATCCAGAAATTTTCAGAAATGTCAATGTGTTTATTGCCAATAGTGCGATCTGTGTTTGTGCTTAGTCTTATTAGATGGTGCTTTGAATTCTCAGAGTGGATGTGATGATAATTATCATCTTTACTTATGGTTCCAACCATTTCAACATCCGGGCTATTACGCCAGTCACTCCTCTCAAAAAAGCTTATTCCACGGTTTTTGCCAACTATATATACCTGTAAATCTATTGCGGAATTTGAGGACACAGGAATGGTGTTAAACTCAATAAAAAAATTTGAGTTGTCAACCATTGTATAGGGGTTGGTAAATTTAAGTAAATGATAATGACTCCTGTCAATAGTAATTTCCTCCGGGGCGTTGGTATAGGAAATATCCGTTGGGACAAAAAAGATTTCAGGGTAAATATCATCGGGACGAATATTAGTGTTATTCCAGATATTTCCCGAAACATTATTCATGGGTTGAATGGTCGATCCGTTTCCAAAACTCTCCCCGTTTGTATAAAACTCAGTTCCTAATGTTGGATTTTGACTATCCGGGTCTTCCCCGTTAAGCATTCCAGCTGTGGTGCCAAAGGAATTGTGCATATTGGTGCCATTAAAGAGTTGCTGCACCAGAGGTATAATTTTACATCAGCTTCCGGTTCTTTCATTGGGGCTGTGATTGGTGGACTTCTGGCAATGATGGTCGGAGGATTACGCTGAGAGGGAGGGCTGTTTGCAACCTATTCTAATTTTAATCAAAATTTTTATTTTGAGAATATTCTCATTATCTTTGTGTGAACAATAGTTCATGTATGGCAAGACCAAAATCACTGAGAAAAGTTGTAAAGCCACCAGGTTTCAAGGGATATAAACCTTATGGCAATCAGGGAGGGACAGGAAGTCCTGTTGAGTTGCTTTATGAAGAATATGAAGCACTGAAACTGGCCGATTTTGACCTGATGAATCATCTGGAGGCCTCCAAAGTAATGGGCGTGTCAAGAGCCACTTTTGCCAGGATTTATGAGCGGGCCAGACGAAAAGTAGCTTTGGCCCTGGTGGAGGTTAAAGAGATAAAAGCGGTTTACGGGCATGCTTATCTTGATAAAAGCTGGCTGGTTTGTAATGCCTGTAACGCACGTTTCACACTCCCGCAGACGGATAGTGAACGTAAATGTCCCGTTTGCAGGTCTTTTAATGTGGAGGCAGTAAAGTAGGCGAGAGCCTGGGGCATGGAGCATGGGGCAAAGGGCATGGTGGGTGTTGAGGGCTGTTCTTGGCTGAAGCTGGATTTCCGGCCTGGTCATGTATTTTTCAATAAATAGGTGAAGGTCATTATTGTTCGATATTTCCTTTTCATGATTGACCAGCCCCGGCGGGGCAACAGTTTGGTAGAAATGGCGTTGCAATGTATGAAAAAGCCCCGGCAGGGGTGACACCTTGTAAAAGAAACCCGGCAAAGCTCAAGTACAGTATTACCCAACGCAAAGAGTAGTTTGGTTATCAGATTTTTAGAAATAACAATTATATCGAAATAAAATGAAAACACTAATAACATCGACAGGTGGAAGCATTGATGCTTCCTTTGACAAGCGCTATGGACGTGCAGCCTGGTTTTGTATTCTGGATGAACAAAACGGGAAAACAGAATTCTTTGAAAACGAAAATGTAAATGCTACCGGTGGTGCCGGGACTAAAGCAGCTGAGAAAACCGTAGAGTTGGGAGCCGGAAAAGTAATTTCCGGAGATTTTGGGCCCAAAGCCAAGGATTTACTGGAGAAATTCAATGTGCAGATGGTTATTATCGAAGAGGATGATTTGACTATCAAAGATATTGTTGAACGAATTAAAGGATAAAAAAATGCCAAAAATGGATCATACAGGCCCTGAAGGACAAGGTCCGCGTACGGGCAGAAATTTGGGCCGTTGTGCCAAAAAAGATGGAGGAACAACATCTGGCAAGATAGGCGAAGGAATGGGCAAAAGACGCAAAGGAGATGGTGCCGAAGGAAAAGGAAAACGGTTACGAAGTAATTTGCCATAACCCGACAGCTAACAGCTAAGAGCCAAGAGCCAAGAGCCAAGAGCCAAGAGCCAAGAGCCAAGAGCCAAGAGCCAAGAGCTAAGAGCTAAGAGCCAAGAGCTAACAGCTAACAGCCAAGAGCTAGCAGCTGACCCTGATAAGCTCCTGTCAGAACAACTAAAACTCTTTTTTATGTCCTATAAAATAGCCATAGCCAGCGGAAAGGGAGGCACCGGCAAAACAACCGTTGCGGTGAATTTGCAATACGCCATTTCAAAGGAGTTGACATCGGGTGTTTTGCTTGCCGATTGTGACGTTGAGGAGCCCAACGATCGCATATTTTTTCCTGATGCAATTATCAACTCTCAGGAAGAGGTATTTCAGATGGTTCCGGAAATTGAACCCAATAAATGTACTTTTTGCCGCAAATGTGTAGAGTATTGCGAGTTCAATGCCATTGTTGTGCTGCCTCCTGCCGGTTTTGCCGAGGTCAACGCTTCTTTGTGTCATTCCTGTGGTGCTTGTAGTGTGGCCTGTCAGGATGGCACCATAACAGAAAAACCAGTTGTCGTGGGAGAAATTACCCGGCTGAACACAGGAATTGGAGCCGGACTGGCCGAAGGAAACCTGACAGTGGGGTCTGCCATGCAAACTCTGATGATTACGGAACTCAAGAAATCCATCACTAAGGATTTTGATGTAGTATTGTATGATGCTCCTCCCGGAACCAGTTGTCCTGTGGTCGAGACCGTATCGGATGTAGATTATGTGGTTTTGGTCACGGAACCGACCCCCTTTGGATTGAACGATTTAATGCTGATGGTTGAGTTATTGATTGACCTGGATAAACCATTTGGAGTTGTCATTAATAAAGCGGGACTGGGCAATCGGGATATTTATGAATTTCTGAATGAACAGAACATCGACATTCTTGCTGAAATCCCTTTTAATAAGGCCTACGCAGGGAAATATGCATCGGGTGATTTGTTGACTGATATTGACCCGGAAATTACGAAATCGTATTCAAATATTGTCAAATCAATAGAAGAGCGTTATCTGCAATATGAAGGAAGTAACTATTTTAAGTGGTAAGGGCGGCGCCGGGAAAACCAGCGTTACCGCAGCCATCGCATCAGTTGCAGAGAATGCTGTTTTTTGCGATAACGATGTGGATGCCGCCGATTTGCATCTGATTTTAAATCCTGAAGTAAAAGAGACTCATACATTTTATGGGGCCTGGGTGGCTTCTATTGATGAAGATAAATGTACCAATTGCGGCATTTGTAAATCGCACTGTCACTTTGATGCCATTCATTACAAAGAGGAGGGTGGATTGTACATTAATCCCTTTCAGTGTGAGGGATGTCGTTTATGCGAACGGGTCTGTCCGGTAGGAGCTATTACATCCCAAAGAAGTGAGAATAATTTCTGGTATGTTTCCGATAGTCGTTTTGGGCCTTTTGTACATGCAAAAATGGGGCCCGGGGAGGAGAACTCCGGAAAGCTGGTGACAGAGGTGCGCCGGAAAGCCAGAGAAATTGCCAAAGAAACAGGGGCCGACTTTGTAATAAATGATGGCCCTCCGGGAATCGGGTGTTCAGCCATTTCTTCGATTACCGGAACCAACGCGGTTTTACTGGTGATTGAACCGACACGCTCCGGATTACATGATGCCCGAAGGCTTGTTGAATTGGTGAATTCGTTCAATATCCCGCTGTTTGCTTTTATTAACAAGGATGACATCAATGTGGATATTACAAAGGAAATTGAGGACTACCTTGGTCAAAATGATATTCCTTTGTTGGGTAGGTGGGGCTTTGATACCAATGTCGTGGAGTCAATGGTGGATAAAAAAAGTGTGGTTGAGTATGCCCCCGGTAGTCAAACAAGTCGCACTATAAAGATGGTGTGGGAGCAAATGAAAGAGTTTTTGGAAGTTGGAAAAGTCGTTGGCTCGTAGTTTAAACCCATTGCCCTATAGATTGTAAAGACGCACGGCCGTGCGTCTCTACTTTTAAACCGATACTCCATACCCATAAACTCAAACCCCAATCCTCAACATTCAAAACTTTTTATCCATGTCAAACAAAAAAATCATTGTCATTGGCGGCTCTGCCGCTGGTCCTAAAGCAGCCGCTAAAGCGCGCCGAATGGATGAATTTGCAGAAATTACCATGTTTCAGAAAGCTCCCGATTTGTCCATGGCTTCCTGTGGGTATCCTTATTTTGTGGGTGGCTTTTTTGATGATCGGAATAAAATGTTGTGTACTCCCGCAGGCGTGGTGCGCGATCCTAAATTTTACTGGACCGCCAAAGGTATCGTAGCCAAAGTGAATACAGAGGTCACCCGAATTGACCGTGACAAAAAATTGGTGGAATACACCAATTTAGAAACGCGTGAAAAAGGGACTCAGGAATATGATAAGTTGGTAATAACCACTGGTGCAACCCCTAATATGCCCCCCATTCCCGGGGTGGATTTGGAAGGAATAACTACTTTGCAATCGATGCAGGATGCCGATTATTTAAGGAACGTTCGGGATGAAGGCAAGATTAAGAAGGCCGTGGTTATTGGAGGTGGACTAATTGGAATTGAAACTTTGGAGGCACTTCATCTGGCAGGAATAGAACTAACCTTGGTTGAGTTATTGCCCCAGTTGCTTGTTTTTCTGGATTGGAAAATGGCTAAGTTGGTGGAGAATTATCTGAAGACTAAAGCGAATGTAATTACCAAGAATGGGGTGTCCGAATTTATTGGAGAGAATGGAAAGTTGACGGCGGTTAAACTTCAGAATGGAACAGAAATTCCTTGTGAGTTGGCTGTTGTGGCTATCGGGGTACGACCGAATGTAAAATTGGCGCAGGAAGCTGGTTTAAATATTGGCAAGCTTGGTGGTATTACCACCAATGAATTTATGCAAACCAATGACCCGGATATATATGCTGCAGGTGATTGTTGTGAAGTGAAAAATCTCATTACCGGGAAGAATGTTTTGGCGCCCTATGGTGACTTGGCCAATTTGCAGGGGCGTGCTGTTGGTGAAAATATTATCAAAGGGAATATCGCCAAATTTCCGGGAACAATACAAACGGGTATTTGCAAGCTGTTTGATTATGGCGTGGGTATTACTGGTTTGTCTGAAGCTAAGGCCATAGAAGCAGGATTTGATTATGAGCGTGTGTTGAATGCAAGTCCTGATAAGCCCGGATTTATGAATGGGCAGTTGTTGATTACCAAGTTGGTTGTGGAGCGTAAGAGTAGGAAGATCCTTGGTGCTCAGGTACTGGGCCCCGGAGATGTTAGCAAGCAATTGGCCATCTGGGCCATAGCAATTAAAGGTAACCTGACAGTTGATGACATGGTGAATGCTGACCTGCCTTATGCACCGCCATTCTCCCTGGCCATCGACCACAGTATTGCCACAGCTCATATCATGCAAAATAAACTGGAGGGAATTTTTGATGGCATTTCTTCAGTTGACCTGAAAGCCAAAGTGGATAAAGGGGAGGATTTGTTTATTCTGGATGCCCGCGGGGCCGATGAGTACGAGCAGATGCGCCTGGGTATCGGAGAAACACTTATTCCCATCGGAAAACTAAGAGAGCGACTTCATGAATTGCCTCAAGACAAAAACAAGGAAATTGTCACACTCTGTAAAATTTCGCTACGCGGTTATGAAGCTGCAGTTTTACTGAAGCAGCATGGTTATAAGAATGTTAAAATTCTTGAGGGAGGCATTGCAGCATGGCCATTTGAACGAGAAAAATAATCTGTATATTACTTTTGAGAGTTTGTTTAAGCCCTGGCAAAGTTGATTTTTTGTCGGGGTTTTTATTAACTATTTTTACTGATTACTTCCAGTTTCTTCATATCCTTTATTTCAATATCCTTTTTCTTTAGCTCCACAATTCCTTCGCTTTCAAATTCTTTCAAAAACTTAATGGTGCTTTCAGTCGATATGGCTGCAAAATCGGCGATGTCCTGACGGGTGAGGTGCTGAAATACCTGTTCCTGCATGAACGATTCCGAAGAGAGGTAGAGCAGGGCAGAAGCCAGTTTTCCGCGCATTTGTTTATAAGAAAGATTTCCGATGACATCCAACATCTGCTTTTCGTTTCGGCAGTTGCGGGACACAATTCGCAATGCAAAGTCGGCATTGGTTTGCAACAAGTTTTTTAGAGCTTCCTTTTCAATCATACAAACCCACGCATCTTTAATGGCCAGGGCCGAATAATTATAGGTGCTCTCTCCGAATACAGAACTGAACGACAGGAAATCGCCCGGGCCGGCCATACGAATATTCAGTTGACGGTTGTGCCCGGTTTGCAGATATACCCGAACCAAACCACTCAGCACATACGTGACATGCGGAGAAAAAGCGCCTTGTTTGAATACATTTTCCCCTCTGAGGTATTGTACACGTGTTTTACTGTCGCTGAGTTTTTCCAGTTCTTCGGGATAAAGCCCCTGAAAACAGGCGGCAGAGTCAAATATGCTGTTGGTATTGAGGTGGTCTGACATGTGACTTTTCTTTTGTGTAATTACAGTGTAAAGTTAATTAAAATTGTACGGCACTTTATTAGCCTGAAAAAATTCACCGCAAAGTGTGGATAAAACTCAATTTTCTTTTTTTATATACCAAAAAGATAAATTCTTCCACTTGCCGAAAATAAATTCTCTATAGTTTTGCGACGTTCATGGGTTCTATTTTAGGAGTATTGATAAATCATCTCGCGATGAATGTCTTTTTTAATCTTAATTGTTAACCCATGTTTGTAAGAACCTTAATCGGATTCGCTTTATTTTTTCTTATTAATGCCGGAGGTTTTGCACAGGTTTATTCTGTCTCTGAAGTTGATGATGGAGTTTTATCCTTAACTGAATGGCGACTTCTTGGTCCCTTCAGCCATAAAGAAAGTTCCGGTATTCACTTCAATGAACTATATCAGTTTAACAAAGCGGAGAATCTTATCAATTATGATGATTTTGTATCCTTAAAACCGGGTACAGAACGCAATACTGTTAATAAACTTGTGAAGGGTTCTTCTCCAATTGTAAAATTCTCTGAACTCCTGGAAGTACCTGAAACTGAACTGCGATTTTCCAACATTTATGCCGGATGTCTTTTGGAATCAGAATCTGATAAAAAAGTAATGCTAAACTTTTCTGCCAATGATTGCAGTAAAATATGGTTGAATAATGAAGTTATACATCAGGCCAATGTCATTCACAATGATATTAGGTATTATAACAACTATTTGGAATTAGACCTTGAAAAAGGCAACAATTTTCTTTTGGTGAAGGTTTACAACCACGATAGAGATGGGGGAATGTTTGCGTGTCTTGAGCGTTGGACAAAAGCCGGGGAAAAAAGAAACCGCGTGGACTTCCCTATACGATTTGATCATAAGTTTCTGGAAAGGAGTATTATTGAAAATGATTCTGTCTGTATAACGTGGTCTTTTCCGCAAAATATTAAAGGAAAACTATCCGTTAATGGAGAAAAAGCTGACACAATCTTTAATGTAGAACCTGGACAAAAGTTTATTTCAAATATTTCGAAATTACCGGACGGTCTCTATCAAACCAAATTTTTTTGCTCCTTGGATACACTTACACAATTTTTCTTCAAAGGAAATATACATAATGATATTGAAGAAAAAATAGAGATACTGAAATCCCGCGAATGTGTAGGTGATATTAGGAATAACATTGAGGCTTATTCGTTTCGGTATCATCATCTGATGAAATCTGAACACTTGCCTGATAAGCATTACATGGTTGCTAAATGGCAACGAAGAATTATTTTTGTTTATCAGGGGATAAAGAAGTTGTATCATAATTATTTTAACGATGAAGAGGGATGCTTTACCGATATTAATACTTATGTATCCAAAATTGATTCAGGGGTTCAGTTTTATCAACTTTTTCTTCCTGAAGGATATGAAAAGCAAACAAAGCTTCCTTTAATGATTGAATTTCCCGTACCAATAAAACGTTTCTTGCATCCTTTGGAATCCTGGCAGTTTGCTGACATTGAATTATCCGAACTTTTTACCCGGTTGGCAAATAAATACAATATTGCAATTCTTGATTTTGGAGGGAGAACTGTAGATATAATGAATGGCAACAATATTGATGTGGCGGATTTGTGGGAAAACCTAAATGCAGTAGATCAATTAATTAATATTGATTCAACCCGCATATATTTGAGAGGAGCTTGTCAAGCAGCCTATAATGCAATAAAATTGGGAGCTAAATATCCGGACCAATGGGCTGCAATTTCTATTATGTCACCCCGGTTGCTAACTGAATTGAATGATACACGATGGAATGCTCAAAATGACCCTCTGAAATTTCTTGGGAATTTATGGGAGACACCAATTCTTAATTATCACAGTCCCTTGGACCTCCATACCAATATTGCTGTTAGTGAATACTTTTCTGCTCTGTGCAAAAGAGAAAAGTTAGATAAGTATTATTGTAAATATCCGGAAATGGAGTTTGCAGAATATTATAGCAGTGAGTACCTGCATCAGACTATTGAATTCTTTTTGAAATACTCTCTGGGTGATAGAAATAGGAATGAAATTCGATTTTCTACCTATTCCCTAAAAAACAATAGATGTAAATGGTTTTCTATTTTATCGATGCAGAGTTTCGGAGGAAAAGCCTCAGTGAAGGGGGAAATCGAGAATAATGTTCTGAAAGTAGCGACAAATAACATTAATTCCTTTAAAATAGATCTTAACAGATTGCCTTTTGAGCAGGGGGAAAAACTTATCATTAAACAAAATGACAGCGTTGTTTATAATGCTTACGCTAATGGGCGTTATGTTGTAATTAATCAGTGTGGTAGTGATCCTCAAAGAAAAAACTCGGTGATTGAAGGGCCGTTTGCGCATATTTTTTCCGAACCTTTTATTGTTATTCCAGGAACATCCGGCACCAAAGAAGAGAATGATGCCAATAAACGCATGGCTAAACTTATTCAGCAGCAATGGGAAGATATGTATTTTCACAAATGTCGGGTAAAGAGTGATAAAAATATAACCGATGAAGATATTGAGAAATGTCATCTGCTTCTTATTGGAAATGAGGCTTCTAATCTCTTGATAGATAAGTACAGGAAACAATTGCCTTTTAAAAGCTCGGTTAATTCAGTAACTTTTAGAGGTGAAGATGTTGTTGGCGAGGATCTTAGTTTTTATTGTGTGTATCCTAATCCTGATAACAACCATAAGTATGTCGGAGTTTTAGGATATAATAACCCACAGACTTTTAATATTTGTTTTGAAGACGGTATTTATCAGTATGATAATATCTCATATTTGGGCTGGTATGATTTTAAGGTTTGGACCAGTAAGCGGGAGGTCCTGGAGAAATCGTACTTCGATCAATTTTGGCAATGAAAAAGTTGTCAGTTTTTAAGGCATGTGACTTGATAATAAATTCTCTAAAAATGATGCCACTTAACCCCCTGATCAAAAGAAAAACTTTCTCTGTTTTTATTCTGAGTCTGCCCGTTTTGGCATCTCTTATTTGTGGAAGTGTTTTTATTTACAAAACATTATTTTCGTTTTGGTTGTATGGTTTGGCTACCATTGCCCTTGTAGTATGGAGTGCTTTAAGATTACTAAAGAATCCCGTTTTAATAACGCATCTTTTTAATTTGCCTGTTCTCTTTTTTACGCTGTTGTATTTGTGGTTCTTAATTTGGCCAATGTTTCATATTACATCTAATGGAAACCTGAAGGATTTCGTGATTCTTTTTGGCTTTCTTAATGCGATCTCACTGGTTGTTTTGTTGAATCTTTTCCAAAGAAGTATTCACCTTTTGTTTTTGCTATTATTTTTATATGGCGTTTTTGAATCTTTAATCTGTCTCGGTCAATTGATGGGCCTAATCTCCTCAGCCTCTTCTTGGTTTAATGTCACAGGTACATTCCCCAATCCTAATATTACGGCTATATTTCTGGTGCTCATGCTTCCAATACATGGCGTTTTGAGAAACCACTTTCATCAGAAAAGCCATAAAATTCTTTTTCTTGTCGGATTTGTTACGATTGTGTTGGCCATTATTGTTTTAAAGTGTAGGACTGCATGGCTTGGTGCTTCGGTTGCTCTTATATCTGCTGTCTTTGCCATAAAATCGATTCAGAATAATTTTAGAAAACAACGAATTGTTTCCATATTGATCCTAATCGCTGTAGGAGTTGTGTTACTTTCAGCCATGGTAAAGATGTACAATTTTAAAAGAGAATCTGCAGAAGGCAGAATTCTGATTTGGAAGATTTCTTCACAAATGTTTCTGGAAAAGCCCCTTTCGGGATTTGGGTTTGGCCTATTTGAAAAATATTACAATCAACATCAGGCTCAATATTTTGCGACCAATGAAGCCTCCATAAAAGATATAAACAGTGCAGGTTTTGTGAGAATGGCCTACAACGAATACCTGGAAATTGCTGTGGAGGGGGGAATAATTGGAGTTGGATTATTTGTTTCTTTGCTTTTATCTCTTTTTATCACATTCTTCAAATCACCTCCAAATACGAATAGCCTTGCTGCTGTTACTGGATTGGTGCAAATCGCTGTGATGTCCATTGTTAACTTTACTATTCAGGCAATTCCTGTGATGGCTGTGTTTTCTTTATTCAGTGCAATTATAATCAGTTCCCGACCTGTTTCTTGTCGCATTTTGAGACATGCCAGACAATCAGGTGTGCTGTTAGCTTTGTTTTTGCTTGGGGTTTCTGTGTTAATTATTCAAAAGCATTTTTCGCTTTTCACTTCCCTGCATTTACAAAAGAAAGCTTTTGATCTTTCCAGCTATCAAACAAACGGAAAAGCTTCAGACATGATTTCTGAGACTAAAAGTGATTTAAAAAAGTGTGAGAGTTTTTACAATGCTGCTATTGTTATTGCAATAAGGGAGGGTGACATGGAAAAAGCCTATGAAATTTTTCAAACCGGCAAGGAATATACCTCCAGCCAGAATTTTTATCTGAATGGTGGCGGTGTATGTGAAGCTCTTGGAAAATTCAAAGAAGCAGAAAACGCATATCTTTTTGCCTCGAATATGATTCCGTCGCTTTTAACTCCAAAGTATAGATTAATGAAACTTTATCGGAATTATGGACAGGAGCAGAAAGCAAAAATAATGGCTGAGGCAATAATGCAAACCCAACCGAAAATTGAAAATGATAAGAGTAAAGAATATAAAAATGCTGCAAAAGAAATACTAACCCCCTTATAACCTTAATACTTTATTATTATGAAAAATTTATTTTTGATTTTTCTTTTTTTTATACTGCCTCTGGTCACTAAGAGCCAGTGCAGTATTGATTCTGCAACGATTGTGAATTTCCCTAAAAATGTTGCAATTAGAATCAACAACATGGCTCGTCATGTAGATATTTCGCCTGATGAGCAAGTCGAAATTGGAAATTTATTCCTTACTGAAGATTCTGTTAGGAATTCAATTACCACTGAGTCTTCAGTTGATGAAGAGGTTGCTCTCCATGAATTTGTGCAAGCCGAACTTCAGTCTGTTTTAGGAGCCGAGAGGTATGCTGGTTTAAAAAAGAATGAAGAGGTTCCCTTTTTGCAAACGGATGATAATACCGATTGTAACGATCAATCAGTCTTTCTGGATAAGAAACTTTCCGTGATGCAATCGTATAAATCAGCTTCTGCAGGAATGATAGACCAGATTACGCTGAGGTACGACAGCCTTTGCATGCTTCAAACAGGCAGGCCTCTTGTTGAAAACTTTCTGGAAGCTTTGAAAATGACGTCTCGTGATAAGTCCTGGTTTGCTGCACTCTATGCTCAGGATATCCGGGAAAATTCATACATCGCCGCATACAAAGATTTGATCTGGTATCAACTGCAAGCCGGCTTGCATTCGGAAAAGACCGATGATGTGTTACAAATTTTGTGGAAACGAAACATGGAGGCCAATAAAATATTCTTTACATGGCCGGAAAGCGCGCACCGGAATATGTTGGTAACCGAGGCAGTAGCACCATACAATGAAGAACTTCATCACTTGCTGATACGCGAAGGTATCCAGGCACCTCAAAACTTATTTTTTAAGTTGGTTTATTTCAAACGTCAGCTTTCATTGGATGAAAATCAGGTAGAAACTCTTGTCGAAAAAGGTCTTGCTATTGCGGAGGACTCAATTTGTACTGGAAATGATACTCTTGTCTTTAAATCTTTCCGGCCATTCTTTGAAACAACTCTGGATGAAGAACAATTTAACGAACTTTTGATGATTACTGTGCTACCTGAAGCCAGAGAGATGACTGCCTCTTGTTTCGAGAAGATTGTTGACCAGCAAAAGGAAATACCTCAGATAGGTAGAAATGCTTTTAAGCAGGATCTTTTTGAATATTTTCTGGCAGTATGTCTCACCCGTGAACGATTTAAAAATAGCCCTGCACACCTGGAGGAACGACTGGTTATTCTGGAAAAAACTCAGGCACCTTATTATTATAAGGTTTTTAATGATATTCCTGTTGAAAATAAACGGAATACAGGTACTTACATGTGGTAACCAGAGATCCGGGAATATTCAGGATTCAAAAGGGGGGATATGGAATTGCCCGGTGTATAACTGCATTTAAGATATTCTATAATCGCCGAATTTAAGTTAAAATGATTGATTGTTTTTTTAGTCAATCAAAATACTACCAATTAGTTAATTAACTAATAGGTGAATTTTAAACGAATGAAATGAGCCTCGATGATTCGAGGCGAGTTCTCCCGAAGTTTCGGGAACCAATAACTTAGATAAATTATATACTAATGAAAAAATTAAAATATATTTTCCTTTTGTTGTTGAGTCCGGTATTACTGAGCGGACAGACAAATAATACTACAGAACTGGTTAGCGTAACTGAGGCCATGAAATATATTTATGCCATTAACCGTCCCTATTATCCGGAGCGTGGCCTGGAAATCCTTGAAAAAGGTGCTCTTCTCGAACTGCCTGACTACATGAATGCATTGGGTGTTTATTATTCAGACGCTCCGGGGGTGGAACCTGATTGGGAGAAAGCTGCATACTGGTTTCGTAAAGCGGCTGTGAAGGATCATCCCAAAGCATTGTACAACCTGGGTATGATGTATAAATATGGTCGTGGAGTAGAACAGGATTTGGAAAAATCGTTTTTGTATGCCCGTCTTTCTGCCGATAAAGGTCATCCAAACGGGCAGTATTTTGCCGGTTATATGCTCTACAAAGGACTGGGATGTGAGCAGAATTATCAGAAGGCTGTGAGGTATTTGCAGCAGTCGGCAGATCAGGGTCATTATCCTTCCATGTATCTGCTCGGGTTGTGTCTCCGCAATGGCTATGGAGTGGAACAAGACACTGCCACAGCCCGGTTTTATCTTGAGATAGCCGCTGCTCGTGGATATACTTTTGCGCAGGAGGAGTTGGAAATTGCACAACCCGAGTTGGATGTAAATGTAGGTTTTCTAAAATCGGCAGAACTGTTGGAGAAAAACCTTCCACAAAGCTTTTGTCCGGTAGAACATAACCTGTCACAAAAACTGATTAACGGAACTTATTCAGGTACATTAGTCACTTACGACTGGAGTGGTAATCATATCCTGAAAGAATCTGACCTGAAACTTACCCTCCGGACAGAGAATGACACTCTGAAGGGGCAGTGGATGCAGAATGATAGCAGCGTAGTCATGTTCTCAGCACAACTAACCCCGGATGGATTGGTTTTTTATGATGCTGTAGTGCCTCGCACCGATCATTACAATAGATATCCGCTGATGTATGAGTTTCAAAAGGCCACGCTTGAAGTTTCACAGAGCGGGGAAGAAACATTTTTAGCCGGTAATCTCCAGCTTTTCTCTCAGGCAACAATGGAACCTGAAAGGCCTGTATATCTTTCATTATCCAGGAATGACAGTGCTGTGCAAACAGAAGTCATGCATCAGAATGATGCCATTTCAAACCTTGTGGCTTTTCCCAATCCTTTCCGGAACAATCTGATGATTACTTTCTCGCTAAAGGAGGAAAGTGATGTACATCTAAGTCTATTGAATCCCGCCGGGGCTGTAGTTTACCGTGCTTCGTCCGAGCAACTTTCTTCGGGGAAGAATAAGCTTAATGTAAGTGTAGAATTGCCGGCCGGAAGTTATATCGTGTTGCTTAAAACCAAAGCATATACGGCATCGACTATGGTAGTGAAACAAAATTAACCCTTTTTTTACGCTTTTGAATTAGAAATATTCTTAATGCTGTGTTTTCACAAAATGCTGGCAGGCAATAGCCCTTTCTGTGCAAATGCAGAAAAGCCAATGTTATTTATAAAAGAATATTCATTCAGGGGCATCTTAACTCAATGAAAATGAAAAAAGTATATATTATTCTATTGTTGTTGTTGAACCTGACTCCTGTTATTACCGAGCATGGATTAACAACAAGCGGAGAAATAAAAGCGCAGTCAATGGCGGATGAGATGCATTATATTCCGGAAGTAACCTGTACTGCTTCTGCTCCTTCATCTGCTCCTCCTCCTGCTTATGTAGGACCAGATTACAATGCGGCTTCCCAACCACCAAGCTATAATCCACCACCAACCTCCGGTGATCCCTGCGCGTATGGTGGATGTAATTCGCAGAGTTCCGGTTCGAGTAGTAATACTTCCAATAGTAATACTTCCAGTACTACTGAACAGGATAAGGAGGAAAAAGATTCTACTGAAAAGCCCGAAGAAGTAGATTGTGGAGCTTTGGAGAAGTATTATGCAAAAAATTCTGCTAAAACATTTAAGAAATTCACTGAATTGCCTACTTTAGCTAATCTTGATGAATATAATAATTTGCCATCACATTTTTTGCCTCAGTCAAACACAGTTCTGCCATTGCTAAATTTTCACGCCAGTAACCGATTTGTCGAGGCCGGATTTACTTATGAATACCGGCCATTTGGTTCATTTGTTTTCGATATACAATTGGGAACAACAAGTGAAGTATCTTGGTCGATTACTTCAGATACCGAAGCCCTAATCCACTCTCATCCCATGCAGCACGAGGGGCAGCCGGCTCCCGGGCCCTCCCCTCAGGATTTTGTTGGATTGCTGGAGGCCCGCATTGGGCAAAATTGTTACAGGCTTAATAACAGTTATGTGGTAGCACACGGAGGGGCCACTTATGCTCTTTCAATAACCAGCTCAGCCAAGGCCAGAAGGTTTTACAACCAGAATAAAGGGCAACTGGGTACCCAGAACGGGCATTTTGCTGAGGGGACGCAATTCTTTAAAGAATTCGAGACGATGCAGAGATATCTTAAAGGGCAAGGTTTTTCAGCTGCTGATGCCCACGATGCCGCCCTGGCTTATGTCCTGGATAAAAACGATACCGGCGTTAAACTAATGAAGAAAGAAAAAGGAGAGGATGAGTTTAAAACTATGCACACCGAAGGTGAAATGAACTCGAATAATGATGAAGTAACAAGTGCCAACTCTACAAAATGTAAATCATGAGAAAGACAAATTATTTATTGATATTGCTAATCATTATTTTAGGAAGCTGTGCTTCACTAAAACAAAGCAACGATGCAATATACCCACCAAATCCAAATTACAAGGATTTAGAATCTTTTAATAACGATACACTTGAGTATGTAAAGGCAAACTTTTATGAAAATCAGGAATTTTATGTGGGGAAGCCACTAAAAGTATTGTTTGATGATTTAGAGGGTGATATTATTTATTTTACTCCGAGTTCATTAATTAATGCAATAAATAATTCTGATGGTGTTAGTTTAACAATCAGAAATAAAAGGCATGTTGTGTCACAAAATAAATCAACTGGATATGTGCCAACATATGTTGATTTAATTGTAAAATTTACAGATCAATATCTGTATGATGACGCTTTAGAATTATACGACAGCAATGCCGAAATAAAATGGGGTAAAGCCCAGGAAGATTTCTACAAAAATTTTATTGTAAAAGAAATCTTTATTTATGTACCGGAGAAGTAGAATGCTCAGTATGTACCTTAAAGGAGCCAGGTGGCAAATAGACTGTCTGGCTCCTTGCTTACATTCCTAAATTACCTGCCCATGAGAAAGACAAATTATTTATTGATATTGCTAATCATTATTTTAGGAAGCTGTGCTTCACTAAAACAGAGCAAAGAAACTACATACCCATCTAATCCAAATTACAAGGATTTAGAATCTTTTAAAAACGATACACTTGAATATGTAAAAACAAATTTTTTTGAAAACCAGGAATTTTATGTGGGGAAGCCCCTAAAAGTATTGTTTGATGATTTAGAGGGTGATATTATTTATTTTAATATAAATTCATTATTTAATCCAATGGATAAAGCAGATGGAGTAAGTTTAGCTATCAGAAATAAAAGGCATGTTGAGTCACAAAATAAATCAACTGGATATGTGCCAACATATGTTGATTTAATTGTAAAATTTACAGATCAATATCTGTATGATGACGCTTTAGAATTATACGACAGCAGTGCCGACCCAAACTGGGGCAAAGCCCAGAAAGATTTCTACAAGGATTTTATTGTAAAAGAAATCTATATTTATGTGCCTGAGGAGCATTAGAGGTCGAAAATGTTGTGTGAGGAGTCAGGTGCAACGCCTGGCTCCTTGCTTATATCCTAAATCACTCTTCCATTAAAAGCAACCCCGAACCCCGAACTCAAAACGCCCAAACCCAAAACTCTCCCATGACATAAAAAAAGCTGAAAAATTTCAGTTTTGAATCCGGAATGCTACAGCCCCTGTTTCTTGGGCTGCTCAGACTGTCGTAGTATGTTTGCAATGTCAAATAAAAGATGTCTCAATGAAGAAATTGACATCAAATTGTAAACAAACAAAAAGTATAGTGATATGAAAATGTTACAAACAGAAATTCAGGAGATTGAATCAGCTGATGAGCTGCAAAAAATTATTTCAGAAAACGACAACGTAATGGTTTGCTGCGGACGTATGGGCCCTATGTGTATTCCCGTTTACGATGCTATGGAAGAGTTGGAAGAGGAGCGTGAAAATGTGAAGTTCTACTCCATGGCTTTCGATAATCCTGAAGCACACGTAATTCGCAATGCACCCGAGGCCAAAGGATTCATGGGACTGCCATTTACCATGTATTATAAAAACGGTAAAGTAGCACATGCCACCAGCAGTATTCAAAGCATGGATCAGATTACAAGTGTACTGGACGAACATTTTAATTAAGATTCTTCTAATTAAATACAGCTGCAGAATTTGATATGGACTGACATAGGCTGGTAAGCCTGGAAACAAGGTTGTTTGGTCGGAAAAAAATCGTCTCTGTTTGATTCTCGTGAGAGCAACGAGCGAGATGAGTTTTGACGATTTCGACCAAAGAACCGTAGTTTTCCAGAGTGAAAGCAGGCTAAGTCTTGAAATATTGCCATTAGTGAGAACAGTAGCCAAGCTTGCTTGGATAATGTCGAACGCAGCAATATTCATGAAATAATTTTTTTGATTACTTTTTTGTATCAAGACAAAAAAGTAATTCGGGTTTAAGGGATGAAATCCCTTTTTGAAATAAGTTAGGAAAAACAAATATATGAACGATACTTACGACGTAATGATCATCGGCGCGGGAGCTGCCGGCCTTACCGCCGGCATCTATGCCTCCCGCGCCCGGTTGTCAACACTGATATTGAATGACGGAGCCATCGGTGGACAAATGGTTCTCACTAATGAGGTGGCGAACTACCCCGGGGTGGAGACGACCAACGGTTATGTGTTGGCCAATACCATGAAGAAGCAGGCCAAATCGTTTGGTTGTAAAATCAAGTCCAATGCGAAGATTGCCAGGTACCACCTGAATGGTGATGTGAAATCGGTGGAGTTGGAAGATGGTCGTACGTTCAGTGCAAAGACGGTGATTCTAACTCCCGGAGGTCGTCCCCGCTCCTTGGGAATTCCCGGTGAGGATACTTTTAAAGGAACGGGCATCTCCTATTGTGCCACGTGCGACGGTGATTTTTTTAAAGACAAGGAGATTGCTGTGATTGGGGGAGGCAATTCTGCTCTTGAGGAGGCAGTAACTTTAACAAGTTTTGCCACCAAAGTGACCATTGTTCATCAGTTTGACCGTTTTCAGGCTTTTGAGCATGCGGTAGAAGAGGCCCGGAAAAATCCCAAAATAGAGTTTGTGATGGAGTCGGAACCACGCGCGTTTACGGGTAATGGTCATCTTCAGGGACTTACTGTTGAGCATCTTCCATCGGGAGCGATAAAGACCCTTGACGTGGACGGAACCTTTATTTTTATCGGTTATCTGCCCAATACAGAGCCTTTTAAAGGGTTGGTGGAATTGAATGAGCGCAACGAGTTTGTGGTCGATCGCGACATGAAAACCAATATTCCCGGTGTGTTTGCTGCCGGCGATTGCATCAACAAACGATACAGACAGATTACCACAGCAACGGCCGAAGGTACCGTTGCGGCACTTAGTGCTTCGGAATACCTCAGACAGATGTAGTCTTCGTAAGAAAACGCCAAATACAGCGTTATTTGTATTTTACGCTTTCTTATCAAAGACTGAAAATTCATTGGTTTTGCAGACAGATATAGTCTTTTGAATAGTTTCTATAAATCCCAAAGATAGAAAAGGCCGATTCGAAAATGTTCGAACCGGCCTTTTTTGATTTGTTAAGAAGCCGGCTGAAGATCGGCTTAACGGGGTGGCTTTGGACTTGCCTGGGGTCACCCGACTGAAGCCGGGTGCTATTCTCATTAAAATCCCATATCGTCACTACCTTCATCACCACCGTTTCTGCTTCCGCCACCCTGGCGTTTATTTTGGTTCAGGCGATAGATAAATGAAAGCCTGAATTCCCGTGTGCTCCAGCGAAACTGGTTGGTCGATATGAGGTTTGGTTGATGTATTTCGTGACGGAATTTGCGGCTGTTCAGCACATCGCGTACATTAAACGTAAGGGTTCCCTTTCCTTTTAGGATGTCTTTGCTGAGCGACATGTGCATCATATAAAAAGGTTTTCGAATGCCCTGTGTGGTTTCCTGCTCTCCGCGATAGAAAAAGGTAGTCTGAAAACTCAGCGCATTGTCCCATCGCATACGCGAATTGATGCGGGTATCCCAGGAATAGGTGTCGCTTTCCAAATCCTGTACAATTCCATTCTCTTCAAAAGTTCCTTCAGTTTGCATTCGATAGAAATTGACATTTCCGGAAAGGTTCCACCATTTCAGGGGTTCCACGGAAACATTGGCTTCGGCTCCGTAGGCATGACGCTCAGCAAGGTTTCGGGGTTCCGAGATGGTAATCCCCTCATCCGATACAAAGTTGATGCGTTCTTCCACACCCGTGGTGTAGCGATAATAAATTCCGGCATAATAAGAAGCGCCACCGGGGGTGTAAACATAGCCACTTTCATAAGCATCGGTATATTCCGGTTCCAAATCTGGATTTCCACGTCGGATATTTCTGGAATCACTAAGGCCGAAAAACGGATTCAGGTGCCAGAAGTGTGGACGGTCTATACGTCGGCTGTAACTTATTTGCCACGAATTGTAATTGTTGAAATGATAGGTTGTGTGAATAGTCGGGAAAAAATCCAGATAGGAACGGTCGTTTTCTTCACCGGTGGTTTTCAGTTGGGTTTTAATTTCTGTGTATTCTCCTCTTAGTCCCAGTTGGGCACTTATGGGGCCCCATTTGTTGGCTCCCTGAAGATACAATGCCACCACATTTTCATCGTAGCTGAAATCGTTGGTGTATTCCGGATCATTTACCCAGTTTCCTGTCTCATCAATGTTCTGCACCTCGTAGGGATTGTCAATAACTCTGAATTCGCCACGTGTTCCTGCTTCAAACCGGCCGTCGTTTCCAAAAGGGTAAACGTAATCGGCCTGAAACAGATAATTCTCTTCTTTTTCTTCGTTCAGCACCGATTGATAAAAAATGTCATCAAGGGTTCCTGATTCAGAAAACAGCATTTCTTCTTCAATTTCCGAATCCTCTGTTTCATCGTCCAGAATGTATTGTGCAAAAATGTTGAGCTTATGTTCTTCATCTTCAGGGTCGAAAACTTTCTCGAAATTCAGTGAGAATTCCACGTCCCATTCTGTCTCAATTTCTTCATCGTATCGGCTGGTGCGTTCAAACAAAGTGCCCGGTGCTCCATTGTTGTCGTAGAAGTCCTGGTAAATAACATCGGTATAGTTCTTATCCGTATCGTAATCGAACATTCCCGCAGCAGTAAGTGTGGTGGTGCTATTGATGAAAAAGTCGGCTCCACCCCGCAGGTTGTTGGAGAGTCCTTTGCGTTCACGGTCGCGGTCGAGGCGTGTATGAAAAGGGGTTTCTACTAACGGGAAATACTGGTCGGAGAACCCTTCTCCCGTTCTGTTTCCGTAGCGAATACCGTAATTGAAAAAGTAATTAATTTTTTCACGCCGGAAATTTATATTTGCCCCAAACTGATATCGTTCCGGATAGGCCACGGAAGTTTCAAACGAACCGTTAACTCCACGACGTTCATCCTTTTTCAAAACAATGTTGATAATCCCAACCATTCCGGCCGCTTCGTATCGGGCACTGGGGTTGGTAATGACTTCAACACGCTCAATCATATTGCCTTGTAAAGCCTGTAAAGCGTTGGCACTCCCGGAATTAACAAGACCTGATGGTTTGCCGTCAATCAGCATTCGCACCCCGCCACTTCCCCTCAGCGATATGTTTCCTTCTGCATCCACGGCCACTGTAGGGATGTTGTCCAGAATCTCTGCGGCTGAATTTCCGGTGTTGCTCAGGTCTTTTCCCACATTGAAAATTTTCCGGTCAACGCCAATGACCATTTCGCTTTTTTCACCGCGTACCGTTACCTCATTCAGATTGGTGGTAGCGGGTTGAAGGCGGATGGAGCCCAAATCAACCGAGGTTCTTCTGTTTTCTATATTAATATTGTTGATGGTGCGTTTCTGGTAAGACACAAACTGAACTTCTACATAGTAATTTCCGGGGTTCAGATTAAATTGAAATTCGCCCCCGGAATCTGTAATGCCTCCGTCTATCAGAGCCGAATCGTTTGAAAAAATTGATATGGTGGCAAATTCAAGTGGTGCGTTTTCCGCGGCATCTATCACTTTGCCGGTTATTTTTCCTTTGGTTACCGGAGGTGCGGACTGGCTGTAAGATGAAAAACTGATTAGAGAGAGCATGATTAGTATTAGAAAGCATCTATTGGTCATAACAACGGATTTTCGTAATTGAAACATGTGTTTTAGATGACTTTATCCTAATATCGTTTAAAGACACTTAACGTTAAGATGTGTTAATAATTAAGATGTCTGTAATTGTTGTGTTTTAGGATAATGTAAACTGAAAAAAAGCCGACAGACTCGTTTGTCTGCCGGCTTTTCTAACTTAAACCTAACCCAAAAGTTCAAAAAAGATCTATATCCAATACAGTTTCATCAAGACTTTTAACTTCTACATCTTCTACAATCTTCAGAACCTGACTAAATTCGCTGTCAATGGTTTCAACAACTACCAGGTTGTAGGTTCCGGGTGCTAAAAATGATAGTTTAAAGTTGCCATCCTCGTCAACTTCCCAGTTCGTGACAGCATTTGGGAAACGGACTGTCTCCTCTTCCGGTTCTGCCGCTTCTTCTTCTGCGTAGTTTCCATCTTCATAGGCATACACCATAATTCTGCTTCCTTCCGGGATGTTGATCACAGTGCCTGCAATGCTTCCCGCCTGATTGTCCACAATCAGTCTGATAGTGGGCTTAAGGATGTATTTGCCGGAATTGCCAGCCTTAACAACTGATTTACGTGCGTCGAAATCGGCGGTCACTGAAACCTGACCATTTACGGGGACTGTAAAATCTCCGGTTGCTTTATAGCCTGTTTGGGCCCCGCTTGGCACAAATAGTGCTTGTGTGGTGCCGTCTTCAAACTCAAGATAGCATCCGGGGTTCGAAATGGCTGAAGATTCATCACCTTGCGGGGCATCCAGAATAAAACGAAGCTGAGTGTAGATTCCTGAACCCAGTTCAAATTGTCCCAGTAATTCAGATTTGCCACCGGTTAATTCCAGTAAGTTGAATGTGTCGGGCTCGAATCCCTCAACCGACTGCCATTGGTTGTCTTTAATGTGATACTGAATTTCTTTAACCCCAATATTAACTGCTGTGATGCCATCAGTTTCAATAGGGGCATCAGTAATTGACAGTTTTAGTGTTCCATTGCCTGTGGTTTCATTACCATCTTCGTTACAGGATGTGAACAGGAATGGAGTGATTAACCCGATTGTCAGAAAGATTAGTTTCTTCATAATAATCCTTGATCTTTATGTTTAGAAAAAAAATTGTTTTGTTGCCATTTATCAGAAATCTCTTTCTGAAACGGCTTTTTAATATAGACGGAAATTGGTTGGAAGGGTTGGAAAAATTATAAAGAAAATGTGTATCCTACCGAAATGGTGAAGTTAAAAGAAGTATTGGCGGACTGATTTAAGTTGCTGCTAATTAAGTTGTTGCCTGCAAACACATTCTTGAGTCCCTGCCGGTAAAAAACTCCTGCCGCCAGGGTGATTTTGTCAGTTATTGGAGCAAAATACTGATATCCGGCAATCAGGCCATAATCGATATTGGTATAGTCGGAAGATATATCAATCGTTTCGCTACCGATAAATTGGCTTGCGTTATTTAAAATTCCTGTGTATAGTCCCGCAGAAAATGCATGGTTCAACGCCTTTCTAAAGGGGCGATATCTTGCTTTCAGAGCTATGTCTGTGTATTCCAGGTCTATGTTGTTAGATACATATTTTCCCTGATAGTACTCTTTATAATGTTGTCCGTTTTGTCTTGAAAAGCTAAACTGCCCAATTACTTCCCAACGTTCTGTAAGTGTTCCGGCAATACTGATTCCGTAATTTTGTTTGAATGTAGGGCGTGTGGCCGTCAATTCCTGAGGGTCAAAAGCTTCTTTGGTTTTAGGACTTAGGAGCCAGGTGTTGGCTATTTCGCCTCGGGCAGAGATGGTTATTTTTGATAAAAGTTTATTCGCATTTTTATTGATTGGATTGGGAATATCTTGGTTTATTTCAGGAATATCAAGGTGTGCCAGAGGTCTTTCAGGAACAGTAATCAGCTGAAAATCGGGCATAGAAAATTTCATGGAAGAAAGTCGGTGATTCAAAAAAGAATTGGAATTATCTACGAACTGAATTTCCACCCCGTCAGTATGAATTCTGACTGAGTCAGGTTTTAAAGAAATAACATTTTCAATAGGTTCTGGATTGGACTGAACAATCAAAGAGTTGCCTGATGTTGCCGATTCCGGGATGGGTACTTCTTCAGCCAAGGGTAAGGGTTTGGCTGCTGAATCCGTTTGAAGAATAAGGTTGTCGGTTTGAATTGAAATTGTGTCAACACTTAAATGGTTATTGGTGGCTGTATTTTGTGCGATAGGTTGTTCCGGGGATGTCTGCCGTACCCTGTTCATAAGCAAATACCCTATCGAAAGCATCAACAGAATTCCTGCTGCGGACGATGCTCGCCAAATCCATACTTTTCGTCGGTCTTTGGCAAGCGATTTTTCGAGGCGTTCATACACCAGGTCGATGTCCAGGTCGTTTTGAATATCGTCCCAAACATGGGTTGGTGGTTCTACCTGCCCCGATTCTATTGTTTTTTTATACCAATTAAGAAAGTTCATCTTTCTGGCTGATTAATTCCTTCAACCATACCTGAAGTATTTGTCGGGCACGGCTGAATTGTGATTTTGATGTTCCTACTGTGATGTTCAATTTTGTTGCAATTTCATGGTGGGTCATTCCCTCAAGAGTATATAGATTAAATATAATTCTGGCACCTTCGGGTAATCTGGCAACTTGTTCCTGAAGCTCGTTCATACCAATAGAGAGGGATTCTTCTTCAGTGTCTTCAATATCAGGGATTTCGTCGTTGATTAAGGGGATGTTTTTGTCTTTTTTACGTACATGATCAATAGCTGTATTGGTTACAATTCTTCGTATCCAGCCCTCAAAGGATCCGTGTTTTTTATAGGAGTCTATATTGCGAAAAATTTTTAGAAATGAATCATGTAAAATATCACTGGCCTGCTCTCGATTTTTGGCATAGCTAAGACACACCCCATACATTTTTGGGGCAAAACGGCGATATAAAATCTCTTGATAATATCGCTTCTTCTTTTTACATCCTTCAATAATTTCCTCTTCAGGAAATAGTTCTCTATCCATTCATATTATTCAAAAACAAAGGAAAAAGAGTCCTCCAGGCGTACTTGCATTTCTGCGAAAAAGGGTAAGTCTTTTTCGTTTTTATTACTGATGTTTATGGTGGTTTCTTCCGTTAGTTCCTCTTTTTTGTTTTGTGCCAAAAGAGGGATAGGAAAATATTTGAAAAAGTAAGCGGCATCCAATGTGAGATATGCCTGTTCGTTTTGATTTTTATTGAGTATTACAGGGTCGCTGGGTCTTCCATTTTTCCGTATTGCCTGAATGGTTACTTCCTCCTTGAGGCCGAACTGATAATTAAAAGATACTGGTTGTGATTTTCCCGTAGATACTTCTCCTGAAAATTTTAAAGCAGGTAGTTCTTCATTGCCCAGAAAGAGTTGGAACTCAAGTTTCCGGTAAATGCCCTGAGGTATGTCAAAGGAAAGTTGTTGTGAAGCTGTGGTGTTTTCATTCAGTTTTATCTCTAATGGTGGGTCAAAGGGAATTTTCTCATATACATCTTCTCCCTGTTCCCGTTTCCCATCAATGATGATATCGGTGATAAAAAAGGTTGCTTTAAAAACCTCCATTTTTTTTATCAAACCCGGTGCAATATTTTGATTTGGGTTTGCAGCTTTGCTTAGAGGGCTGCTTTTGAGTGAAAACTGTGTGGCTTGAGTTTCAATTTCATTATAAGTGAAAGGTGTCAGGTTAAAATTTACATCTACACTGGTGGGCAATGTCAGTTCGTCTTTCTGACATGCCACCGGTAATAGTGCAATAAAAGCTATAAGAAAAAACCCCTGTTTGCGCATGTTAATATTGTTTTTGGTATTATGTAGACGAATAGGTGCAAAAAAGGTTGGAATTGTTTTTGTTTTTTATTTGAAAAGATTGGCAGGAGTTCCTTTGATGCCTGTTTCGATCACAAATAAGGAACCACTTAAAGGGTATTTTTCCAACTGTTCCCCGGTGAGTCCTTCCCGGGCGGTTGTAATGTACAGGGTGGTGAGATTGGGTCCGCCAAAAGCACAGGAAGTAACGTTGGGAGCCGGGACATCAATCTTTTCCATCAAATCCCCGGTTTCAGGATCCCAGCGATAAACTCCGCTTCCTCCCCAGTGGGCAATCCAGAGTTTGCCTTCAGCATCAATACTCATCCCATCCGGACTTCCTTGCTCTAAAGGAATCTCCAGAGCTACCCGTCGGTTGGTTAGGTCTCCGGTAGCAGCATCATAATCATAAGCAAAAACTTTCTGTGTAGGTGTATCGATGTAATACATCAGGTTTTTATTTTCGTCCCAAACGATACCGTTGGAAATGGTTACATTGTTTTCTTTAATGTACAGACTGTCATTGTCGAACATATAAAGTTTTGCGGCACCTTCTTTGGCTGTTTTCTCCATAGTGCCTACCCAGAAACGCCCAACCGGGTCGCATTTCCCATCGTTGAATCTCACATTGGGCAAGGCGTCGGCGGGGAAAGCAGCTATTTGTTGCTTTGTTCCATCTTCCTGCAAACCAAATATCCCGGTTTCCTGAGCTGCTACGGCAAAATATTCACCTTTTGATGGTACGACAGTGCCCACCATACTCTCAAGGGAAATATTCTGGAGCATTCCTTCATCCGGTTTGTACATAAAAACTTTACCGCCGCTAATATCCACCCATAGTAATGCTTCTTTTTCAGGATGCCATATTGCACCTTCACCCAGTTTAGCTGTGGGAGTATTTTCAACCGGTTTTACACCGGATGAACAGGAGGCCAGCAGAATAATTGCTGAAAGAAATAATAGATTTTTCATGATTATAGATTTATTAGATGTGTGTAACGATATATAATTCTCCGTAATCTCGTTTCGGGATTACAAATAACTGATAATCAACCTATTGGAGAACCAGGCGAGCAAGCCACAACTCACTCATAATAAAAACTTTGCGTCATTGCGTCTCTGCGTTTAGGTTTTTTTAACGGACTATTGTATAAAAGTAATCACTATTATTCGGAAAAAACTTGTTTCCGAAAAAAGATTGCTTTTCCGATAAACCGGGACAGGCTGCTGTTCTTGGACTGAAGCTTCTCTAAAGCATTTAGGCAGAGTAGAGTGGGAGATTTTCAAAGTGAGGTAAGTCTTGTTATCCTAAATTCCGACCTTTCGGAAAGGAAACTACATCTTTCCCGCTTTGTAATGACAATGCTCGGTAATCCCTATGTTCTGGGGTTGTAAACAGTTTACAATCAACTCATTGCAATACTGGCGAAACGATTGCAACTCACCCATAATAGAAACTTTGCGTCATAGCGTCTCTGCGTTTAAGCTTTTTTTTACAGACTATTGGTAACAATAGTTCGTTAACCTTTTTGTAATTAATTGACAATCAGTTGTTTTAGACTTTAAATATTCAGGGTGTTAAGAAGTTGTTATTCAATATGATTCATCTAACATCTAACATCTAAAAATCTATTGTGGTAATGAAAAGCATTCATTTTTCCAGGGTGAATAGTCCGGGATGATATCTGATGTTTCTATTTTACAATTTTTCTCTGCATTTGCTGCCTTTATTTGGTTTCATTCTCAATATTTCCCTTGTTATTTTCGTTATTCGAATTCAATTGGTTAAACAAAAAGAAAAATAATATGGACAAATCATTAAAAGGAACAGAAACAGAGAAGAATTTGTTGAAAGCATTTGCCGGAGAATCTCAGGCACGCAGCCGTTATACCATGTTTGCCAAGCAGGCACGTAAAGACGGCTATCGTCAGATAGAGGCAATTTTTATGGAAACAGCCGAACAGGAATTGCAACATGCCAAGCGATTTTTTGATTTTCTGGAGGGAGGAGATGTTGAAATTACAGCAACTTATCCTGCCGGTAAGGTTGGAACCACCGCCGAGAATCTGGAGGCTGCTGCCATGGGCGAAAATGAAGAGTGGGAGGAGTTGTATCCAAAATTTGCTGAGGTTGCTGCTGCCGAAGGGTTTCAGAAAGTGGCCAACGCATTTAAAAATATTGCCAAAGTAGAGAAAGAGCACGAAGCTCGCTACCGTAAGCTCAAAACCAATGTGGACGAGGGAAAAGTGTTTGAACGGGAAGAGAAGGTTCGTTGGAGATGTCGCGTTTGTGGTTTTGTGCATGAAGCCAATAAGGCTCCGAAGGCTTGTCCTGCCTGTAATCATCCGCAGGAACATTTCGAGATAGAGCCGGATAATTACTAGAGGGATCGTTATTTAGTCTTCAGGCAGAAGAGATTTTTTAGGCTTAAGTTTATAGTTGCGTGTGTCTGTCTATAGATTGCTTCGGCCTGAGCCCTCGCAATGACGCACTTTTACTTTAATATGGAAGAGGTTGGCAGAGGGCAGGGCGGTAATGCCGCCCTGCCCTCTGCCAACCTCTTCTCCATCTACCGGGGACTCTGTCATTGCGAGGGCTTTGCCCGAAGCAATC